>Ga0209694_1000032_pt1 | contig 265470 bp, 244 predicted proteins | sample GluameincwithD2O_FD_187499 | JGI IMG/M metagenome (GOLD analysis project Ga0209694, IMG submission 187499) | Mouse cecum microbial communities from Vienna, Austria - Glucosamine amended microcosms incubated with D2O (SPAdes) (version 2) | ecosystem: Host-associated > Mammals > Digestive system...
ATTGTGGATTGGTTCTAATGCGGCGGATTCCCGCCGTCTGCTGTGCATTGCCGACATGCACGGCGTTGTCGACACGTTCTCCTGGACTGGCGTTGGGGCTTTGTATTGGGATAGCGACGGGACCAATACGCATAGTTATCTTGGAGCGATGCGGCAGATGACGGCTCCGGGGTATAACCAGCCTAATGGGGCTTATGCGGCGTTCCGAGCGTTGGAAACCCGGTTGATACAGTCAACCACCGTAACAGAATTTACACCTTATGAATAATTCAGAAATACAGATTCAGTTCCCCCGGCCCGGCAACTGGCAGGAATTCACCCTGACGCCCATTTATCAGGACAAGGGCGGTTATAGACCTCCGGCCCGCTTTACGCAGGGCGAGATACCGGCGGAGCAGGCACCGGCCATGCAGGCCGTCGTTGCCGCGCTGGTGGGATTGTCGGAGCCGTGGCAGGCTGTTCAGGTGTGGGCAAGGCTGGGAAAAAATGCCCTGACCCTTGCGGAAGACGGAACCTATACACTGATTGATGCAGTGTCTTTGACTGTTGAAGCCGTCCATGCGGAGACAAAAGGTCGCAGGATTTTTACAGCCTCGGACTACCCGGCTTTTATCATCACGGACCCCGCCGCCGTGTCGTTTTTCAATTTCTTCACTACCCCTACCAATAATAACATAATCAAATGACTACTAACAATCAATGCAATCACACCTTGGAAATTGCCGAGGATATGTACAACTCCTATGCTGACGGGAAAGAGCGCCATACACGCCAGCCGATGGTGAAGTACGCCGACTTGCCGGACGACGACAAAGCCGGATGGCTGAACGTTGCTGAACAGGCCCTCCCCATCATCGGCAAGCACGCGATGGGGGATGTTCGCGATTATCTCACCGGGCAGGCCCATGCCTCTACAGGCCTCCCTAAATGGCTCTACTGGGCCGGGGCCGGCATCGTTGGCGTCATCCTTGGCGGTTTGGGAATGTCCCTCTCCGGCTGCGGCCATTCCGTGGACGTGACGCCGGAAAAGACGGTTGTCTGCAAGGGCGGTTCCTGCCTGGTGCTGGAACCGGGGCATATCTCCTACAGTCAGGCCCAGCCGGAAACGGATGTTCCGCCCGTCGTGCAGGTCATCCCCTACAAGAAATAAGGCCATGTGTAAGCTCTCCGATGTACCGGCGCGGTTCTTGGATTTTGCCAAGGCTTCACCCGTGTTTGCCTGCGTCATGCTGTCGCTGGTTATTTGCGGCGCTGCCTGCTGGTACATCGGGGACGTCATGGGTCACCACAATGACCGCCTTTGTGATTTGATGACCATGCAGACACAAGCCCAGGTGGAGACGGCCAAGGCGATCCAACTGCTTGCCGTCCGAATCGAAAACATAGAAAAGAAACTGGAAAAGTGAATAAGCTGCTGAATCCTTCCGTTCTTTTGCCGCTGATGGGGGGGCAGCGGCCCGGCGTTTTTGCCGCCTGCGGAGACACGGCTGCAAGCATTGTCGCGTTCTGCTTCCCCATTGCTAGCCTTGTGTTCGTCCGATGAGCGGACTACTGACCAACTGTAAAGTTTTTCTTACAAGTTCAATCATATTAACAATTAACCATTAAAGGAGAATAATCAGGAAAATAGCTATTGATATAGGCCATGCCAACAACACCGGGGCCCGCGGGAACGGGCTTGAAGAACACGCCGTCGCGGCGACGATCGCCGAACGCCTCGCCCCCATGCTGGAACGGCTGGGATCCCGGGTGGATGTGATTGACTTTCCGAAGATGACCAATGCCCAGGATCTGAACGCTACCATCAAGGCCGCCAACGAAGGAGGCTATGACTTCGGAATTTCCCTGCATTGCGATTCGGCTGACAATCCCCAGGCTCATGGCGCCCATGTATGTTTCTACCCGGGAAGCGTCAAAGGGAGCCGGCTTGCCATATGCATCGCGGAACCTCTTTCCCGGTTGCTGCCCGGACGGGCCAACACCGTGCAGTCACGTCCGGGCCTCGCCGTCCTGAAAAGGACCCGCTGCCCGTGGGTGCTGTGCGAATGCGGGTTTATCACCAATCCTGAAAACGCCGCCATGATGAAGGACCATCCCGGACGCATTGCCGAAGCGATTGCCGAAGGGGTGAAGGACTACCTCAACCAGTAACCGCCCATGACCTACCAGGCCCCCTACGCAGCCCGCTACGTTTCCGCCGCCGGCAACCAGATTCAGCTGCTCAACCTCTGGGACGATACGCCGGAGCCGCCCCGCTTCGGCGGTTCCATGGAGGCATTCGAAACGTCGCTGGTCGACGGCCCCAGGGCGTTTGCGCAGGGGCTTGGGAGCGCCGTGGAGCAGCGCACCGTCGCGTTTTACCGCTGGTTCGTCGATTATCAGGACATGGCCACCTATCAGGAGAACATGGCTCTGTGGCTGGCCAGCAACCAGAACGGCTATCTCTACCTGCAGTTCGCCGCACAGCCGCAATGGCGGTTTGCCGCCGTCATCACCGGCTACCAGTTTGAAACCGAAAACTTCGTCCCGCCTCCGTCTCCTGAGGACGGCTATCTGTGCCTGCTGGTCACGCTGACCATGACCGTCACCGACAGGACCCCGGACAATTCCAACTGGGTTTTTGCCGTGACACCCGCTTCTTTTGACTTGCCCGTCCAGGGGGGTGAATATACCGTGAACGTGGAATCTTCGTTTACCCCGGGTCCGGTCGGGCAGGGGTGGCAGATAGCCGACGTCTCCGAAGGGTTGACTGTCTCCGATGTCGTCAACGGCAACAACGGATCATTCAAGGTGGTAGTCTCCGCCAACGAGGGAGACGAGGACAGGACCATGTCGCTCCAGGTCATTCAGGACGGAACCGGGCAGGCTGTTGAGGTTGAATTTCGTCAGCCGCTTCCTACTTTCTCCTTTGGCCTTTCTCCAACCGAATTGCAGGTTCCCATTACGGGAGGCGATTATTCCGTGAATGTGTCTTCTTTTTACAGTCCGGGAGATGTCAGCGTTGACTGGACGGCCAGTTCTACGAGTTCCTCTGTCGTCATCTCCGATGTGGTCAACGGGAACAACGGATCATTCAAGGTGGCAGTCTCCGCCAATGAAGGAGCGGCGGGAACAGTAAGAATCACCGCGACACAACAGGACTCCGGGGAAAAAGCGTACCTTAGAGTGCTGCGCGCGGGACTGGTCACGCGCAATTATACGCTCCCACCTCCCCAGGGAGAGTATACGTATGTCCCGATGGGATACAGTTCTTGGCGGTTCATCCCCTCGGACGTTTATCCCGATTTCCCGGAAGGCAACCCGGAAGGAAAGGGAATCACGCTGCAGGAAATCGTGACGACGAATCCTACGAGCGCCAATTCAGGCACGTTGTCGCTTTACCGGGTGGAAAATGGAACGGCTTCTCTTCTGGCTACCAGCAACGAGGCTGTTTCTACCGGAGAGGGCGGAAATGTGAAATGGACGTTTTCTCCAGGCGTGGAAATTCGTTCGGACTGGCAGCTGGTTGTAGAAAATCAGAACGGCATTTATGAGAAGAACGCCATGCTGAACAACCCTCAGTCATTTGACGGCCTTGGCAATGATGCTTATCCGGCCGCCGCTACCGCCCCCGGACGCACGTTCAGCTTATCCCTCACCATCCGCTATACTTCTATTGATTACCCTTCTTAACAACATATCAACCATCATCATGAACGAACCACAAGAACACGGGATAGAACGGCTTTTCGTCGAATTCGCCGAAGAATGCAACAAGAACCCGAATCTGAAACAGGCGGTGCAGGAATTGAAGGAAAGCGTCTTTAATGCCTCTCAAGCCGCCGGCGTCGATCCCTCCCATGCCTTCGGCGTCATCATCCGGGATATGATGCTCCTGGAATCCTTGCAGAAACGCGTGGAAGAATCCCGCAACGCCCTCACCGCCGGGAAACTGCCCGCTTTCGTGATCGAAGAAGCCCGCCAACAGCGATAACCCTCCACATCTACCACCATGGCAACCAAGAAAGAAATCGAAATCAAACTCAAGTCCACGCTGGACGGAAAAGGCGTGGAAGAAGCAAAACAGCAGATCGACGCGCTGAACAAGTCGACGGAACAACTTGATAAGGGGAGCCAGCAGGCAACCCGAAGCGTCAAGCGTATGGGGCAGGGGTTGCTGCAAGTCGCCTATTTCATGGACGACGTGCAGTACGGCATCAAGGGCATCCTGAACAATATTCCCGGGCTGGTGATAGGCTTCGGAGGCGGCGCAGGTCTGGCCGGGGCTGTCTCCATTGCCGTCTTAGCCGGAGCGAAGCTTTACGAGTGGATGGGGAAGACGGAAGCAAAATCCAAAGAACTCGCTAAGGCCCTTGAACAACAAAATGAAGCCATTAAGGAATCCCAGAAAATCGTCGCGTCCTTCAATAACGAGGCGGCTTTAAAGACGTCCAATGATTTGACGGCAAAAATAGCAGGAAACCGAAAAGAAGAAGCCAAGGCATTAAAAGAATCTGTACGGGAGCAGCAGCGTTTGCTGGACCTGCAATCAAAGATTCTGGACAATCAGGATCAGGCGGATTTGTTGAAACTGGAAACTGATTACTATAGCGGGGCGTTCGGCGATCCTGAAAGTTTTTCCGCGCGTTTGTTCTTTGAAGGCAAACAGGAAGACATCAGGCTGCGAGCCCGTGCCCGGCATCGACAAGAACAGGAAGAGTCCGCGAGAATCAATGTATCTAACGCGGAAAGGGATTTAGCGTCAAAAACCGAAGCCACCAACAGAAACAGCGAACGTTTGGGAGGATTGCAGTACCAGAATATTTTATCCTACCAGGAACGGGAAAAGCTCAATGGCGAAATCCTTAATGCGGAAAAACAAATATTTGATAACTTGCTTTCTATAGCTAAAGTAAGCCGAAATGGGGCAGAACAAGCAGGAGGATGGACGACACTTGGAAGAATCTCATCTAATGATATGAGAGAGTGGATTAAGCAATTAATAGAAAATGGAGGCGATACTTCTGCTTTAAACAATACATTTCTACAGAAAGTGAGAATATTTGATTCTAAGTTCGATCCATCACTCCCAGAATTTAGAACAGCCTCGAAATTCATGGAAGATGTATTAGCCGCAGGAAATGGCAGGGTGCAGTTAGATCGCCTGAACGCCTTAAGAAACCAAAGGACGGCTTCTGATAACGCGCTTGTCGATGCAGGATATGACGTCAGCACGGATGATGCGTTGCGTGAAGCATATAAGAACAGAGACAAAGCGGTAGAACAGGCGCAGGAATCGCTTAAAAAGGCGATAGAAGATCAAACGGAAGCGGAGAAATCTTTAACTACAAGCACGCAACAGCTTGAAGAAGTCCGAAAAATAAATGCTTCCGAAGAAAAAATTGATGAAGCGCAGCGGGAGAGGAACGAGGCTGTGGAACAGCAAAAAAGGATTGTCCAGGCACAGAAGGAGAATGAAAACGCTATTAAAGATCAGATACGGGAAAGGGAAAACGAAGTCCGTGAACTGAAAAAGGAAATCTCCAGGCTTAAAGAGCGAACCAAGAACCAGAGGGACAAACGTGACAATATCATCGAGAACGTTAACCTGGCCGGATTCAGCAAATCGTTGACCGACGCCTTGTCAAGCCCCGATAGAGATGTCAGCGGAAGAGCGCGGGAACGAAAATCCAATATTAATGAAGCCTATAGCGCCATCATCAGGTACATCAAAGACGCTTTCAAGGATAACAGGGTCACCGAGAACGAAATGGAGGTTCTCTCGAAAAAATTAATGCAGGAACTGTCCTCAAGAGGCGAGAATAAAATCACCTATGCACAAACGCTTGATTTAGTGAAACGCATCATTGCCCTGGTAGAAAAGGGATCTTCCGACGGAAATCAATATCGTGCCGCGATCAAATCCATGGAGGCACGAGTTCAACGGCTCGAAAAAGAGTCCCAGGCACAGAAAACCGGTCTCAATATGGTGGCAGGCTGGTTCGTATCTTGACATTTTTGGATAATCACGTATCAGAAAAAGAGCATGAATCAGGACATGTACTACATTGCGATCGCTGATGGGAAAACGGAAGGTCCCGTTTCGCTTGAGGTTCTGGAATATTATTTTAACCAGAAAAAGATCAACGCGAAAACCATGATTTTTCAAGAGGGGGGGCAAGAATGGGAAGAGTTTGAGAAGGTATTGGCGAAATATCATAAAAAAATAGTACCGAAGACAAAGGCATCAAGTAGTCAAACGCCTTCCTTTACAACCCTTATAGGTTATTATTTCCCTATGATAGGGGGATTTGTAGCTGTTGCTGGAATCATCGGATTTTTTGTTTGTATAACAAACGAATTGGTCGGTTTGTCCATTGCCTGTCTTTTATCTGGATTCTTTTCGTTAATGTTTTTCCTGTGGATGGGGCAAATTTACGACCGGATTGCGGAATGCGTCCATATCTTGAAAAACATGCAGGACAGGAATAAATAGAACCTTAACCTTTTTACAAGCAGCAGGAACCACGACATCACCATCAATGATTTGCTGGCTCTCAAACCGTCGAGCCTCAATCACGCGCAAAGAAGCTTTTCCGCCTCCACCATTACCGCGGTTTATCCCGTCCGAACGCTGGGGGAAGTCTTGCCCTTCCAGCAATTCGATACCGTCACCATCTCCCAAAACGGGAACACCATTCTTGCGGGCCTCGTTTCCAGCATCGAAAAGACCTACAGCGGCTCATCCCGTGCCTGGAAAATCGTCTTTTCCGATCCCTGGTATTACCTGGACAACTGCTTCGCCCTGGATTCCGAATGGAAGCCGGTCTTTTCGATGTGGCAAAGCACCGGCGGCGGGAATGAAATCATCCCTAAAATAAGCATTTCCTCAGCCCTTTCCCGGGTGCTGAATCTGGCCAAACACCATCCGGCGGACTACGAGCTGCGGATCAGCGACGACAAAATGCTGATCCCGTGGAACGCCTCATGCGATACGCTGGGAAGCCTTCTCCAATCCATCCGCCACTGGTCGCCCCGCATGGTCACGTACTACGACTACAGCGGCGCGCGGCCCAAGCTGATCATCACGGACTATGACGTCCTGACGCCTATCTCCCTGCCATTGCAGCCGACGACGACGATCAAGTCCATGGATGTATCCCTGGTCCCCCGGGCCGACCTCGTGCCTCCCTGCGTGGCGATTGTCGCGGAAACTACCGGAAGCAACGGCTATCGCGTCTCTTACCTGTCCAAATACCCGGAAGACGGCGATCCGACCTTGCCGCACTCCATCGTTTACCGAACGTCAGTAGACTTCTATTATTCTAAGTATAATTCTACAGGAGAACCGGTAGAAGATCCTCAACCGGTACAGGGAACCAGGGCCGGCAGCCTGTCCTACCAGCGCATGAAAGTGACGGGGACAAGGATTGACCAGAACGACATGATCAACAGTTTCTGGAAACATCATTTCCCGTGGATGAAAGAGGTAGGAGCCATCGCCGTCTATGACCAGGACCCGACCATCACGGGGAAGCCTTGGGAGGGGGACGAGAAGGACAAGCCGAAGGGTTATAAAGAAGACGCTACCGAGTTTGAATTGACGGACGGGCAAATTCACACTAAATCTTATCATCCAAAATGGTGTAATACTACGATAAAACAGCGTCTTGCCATCCCAGAAGGAGCGGCTCCGAAGTGGAGGGAGAAATTCAAGAATGTGGGAACGCTGGAAGGCGTGCCCTGCTTTTGGGAAGAATTCTCGGTAGATCTCGTCACCATGGATCGGAAATCCTCAAGCTACCCCATTGACGGCATCTACAACGGGGAACAGCCCTCCAACGGTCCGGAAGAAGGGGAATCGCCGCAACCTTCGGAAGGCGTTCCCTATGGGGATATTGCGAAAATGGTATGGGAATCCATGCAGGAATTGCCCTGGGACGGCTCTATATCCTTTGTCGCACTGGGAGAGGCTCAAACGCGGCAATACATGGGCCGCCGCGTCTCGCTGCTGGGAGGGAACCCCGCATGGCAGAGTATCAACACCATGATCCAGACGGTGAACCGCGACCTGCAGACCAACGTCATTACGTTGTCCTATGGAGCTTTGAACTATTTAAGCATTGAAGACTGGATAAGATTGAGGAGCATCAACGCCAAATCTCGCGAGTCTTCCACGCTGGAAAACATGCAGGGGGCGCCGGAATCGACGGAATACGGCTTTGACCCCAAGCCGGAATCCCCCACCATCAGCCAGCACATCACCAAATCCACGGGAGAATCCACGCCCGCGCCGGAATACGGCTTTCAGGTGCGCTTGCAGAAAGATACCGAGGGAGCCATCACCGGGGCGCAGATGAAGCCCGGCGCGCTCTATCTGAACGGCTCGCTGCTCGGCAAATATCCGCAGGGGGGCGGTTCCGGATCCTCGTGGGTAACTATCCCCCAAACCAGCGGGGAAGTATGGCTCAACGTCCACTTCGACCATGACGCCAAATTAACGGGCGTTGACGTCTCGGGCATCCCGGGGACAGTCTATCCTATCAGGCTGGCCGAAGAAAAACCGGGTGTCAACTTCGACTATTCCTTTTTGATAGCCGACATCGAAGACGACCAGGTAACCCAGTACGCGCTGGGCATGATCCAGATACCCGTCTTCGGAGGAACCTTCTACCCCTACGGACCAGCTTAACAAACACCATGATCAGAATCTATCTATTCACCTATGCCGGAGACGCAGAGGAAGCCCTCGTTTGTGTCCGATGCGCCGCGGCGGCCCTCCCCGAAGCCGTCATCACTGTGGTGGACGATGAATCCGCCCCCATTGCTGAACGTGCCAGAACCGCTCTTGTAGAAGCCGGTGCGCGGTATCGTCAAACCGGCTGGACAAGGAACGGCAACCTGCGCGGCCCGGAATGCGTCCGGGGCATCATTTCCACGCTGGCCGGGGAAGCGGAGGATGAAGACGTCATCGTCAAAATCGACTCGGACACGCTCCTGTTGTCGGGCGGCTGGATCCTCGACATGGAGCGCAACGGGCTGGCGTTGCACGCCTCCGGCTACCAGGTCCCCGGCCACCCGTCCGAACGCTCCGCCTATGGGCCGTGTTACGCGATCAGCGGACGGGCGGCCAGACTGGCGGCTGAGGAACTGATGCAGGCTGACATCCCCGAGCTCGCTCCCGAAGACCTGACGATCTGCCGGACCATCCAGGGGCTCTTTCCCCAGGAGAAGATCCGACTTGATGAGCCGTGGACGCCCTTCTACCGTGAAGGGAAGTGGACGGCATGGAACTGGTTCAGCATCGCCGTAACGCCGAAAAAATACGCCGAATTCTGGATGGTCACCTTCGGCAACCCGCGCCCCACGAACATTCCCAAATCCGAACGAGCCCGCGCCATGGACGCCTTGTTCCGCTACCGGTTCCACGGGGAAGGGAAGGAAGGCTAACGGGCCAGTCCGACGGCAATCTTGCTCATGGCCTCCTGGACGTCCGACGAATCCGGGCGGAAATACACCCGCTCAATCTCTTCGGAGTCGTGGCCGACAATGAAGCGGCACAAATCCGGGGACACCCCGGCCAGGCGCAGGACGGTCACGGCGGTCGCCCGGAGGCTGTGGAAGCTCTTTTCCGAAAGCCGGTGCCGGTCGCCTCTCACCTCCCCGGGCATCTCTCGGATAATCCCGTACGTTTTCAACAATGTCGTGAACTCTGTGGAAAGCTTGTCGGAACGTCCGCCGGCATGGGCATGGCGAAGCGCGGCCAGGGGAAACACATAATCGTTCACCCGGTTGAGCAGACGCCTTTCCAGAACCTCTTTCAAGGGCTGGATGATCGGCTTGTTCATGCGGCGACGGCTCTTCTGCGTAGTCATGAACAGGAAGGAGTTCTTCAGGTCAATCTGCTCCCATTTCAGCGTCGCCAGGTCTCCGAGGCGCTGGCCTCCGGTATAGAGGCACACCCGCACCAGATCCGGCCATTCATCCGGGAACCGTTCAATGATGGTATTCACTTCCTCCATGGTGAAGGCGCCGCGCAGCTGCTTTTCCGCCTGATGGTCCGCCCGGGAAGGCATGACGCCCCGGAACGGATTCCGGGAAAGGATCTCCCGGTCCACTGCGACATTGAACGCGGTGGACAGCGTGGACACATAGCGGATGACGGTTCCGGCGGAAACGCGCTCCAATTCCGTTTCTACAAAATCCTTCGCCATCCCTTTATTCAGGGCGGCCAGCGGCATATTCCGCCGGTCCCCCAGGAACGCCAGAAGCCTGCGGACGGCCATGCCGTCCCGCTCATAGGCCCGCTTCTTGTTTTTCCTCCCGTCCAGCCAGTCAAAGAGGAACCGGGTTACCGTCATGCCGTTCATGGTGGCTTTCAGCACGCCGGCCTGGTCTCCGGCAATGGCCTTCACCTTGTCCAGGTCGAAAACCCCGTACCGGGCTTCCTTCTCCATCTCCTGGGCCACCAGCCGCGCCCGTGCTTCATTCTGGGACATGACCGATTTTTTATTGGCTCCCGGAAGAAGCGCCTTGGGAACCACGTCGATGCCGGTGGTTTTCCGAAGCTCTTTGCCGTCCAGGGAGCGGAAGACGGCCACCCATTTGTTGTTGCGTTTGATGATGCCTGCCATAGTGCTGTACAGTCCATAGACAATGTACAGTCGTATGTACAGGGCTCATTTGTCCGTCAGTGTCCATCTATGTCACACCAAGTGCCCGGAAACGCCCTAAAATCAAGCAATATGTCTTCCTGTGTCTTTCGAAGATTGGCATCGCGTACGGGACTCGAACCCGTGTTGCCCGCGTGAAAGGCGGGAGTCCTAGACCGCTAGACGAACGCGACTTGAACCGGTTTTGACAACATCTTGGAGGCGGGAGCGGGAATCGAACCCGCGAGTTATTCCGGCATATATTCAGGGTGTATTTTGTCATGATTTTACTAGGTTTTTTATGTTTGTTGTTGATGGATTTACTACGCTGTACTACGTTGCTCCTATGGCGTCCTACTACAAGCGCAAGGATAGTCCCTATTATTGGGTTGGCGTGATGCGTCCGGATGGGCGGCGGAAATACCGTGCGACAAAAATCAGGCATGACCAGCCTGGGGCCCTGCGGCGTATTCTGGAATATGTGCGCGGACTGGAGAAAGAGGAACAGATGGCCCGGAATGAAGATGGCCGCCAGTTGTTCAAGGCGTGGGTGCCGGCGTTCCTGGAAGAGTTTCAACGTGAAGGCACGCGACGCCGTTATCAGGTGGCGTGGAGGCATTTGGATTTGTTTTTCAGGCTCCGGGATGTTCAGCATCCGGGGGAAGTGGATTATAACCTGTTGAAAGATTATGTGGCTTTCCGGACGGATGCGGCCATGGCTAAGGAGTACGGTTGGCGCGCGTGTACCCGCAATAGTGCCATTCTGGAGCTGAAGGTGCTGGGGCGCATCATGACGGAGGCGGTAAGGAAGGGCTATATTTTCGCAAACCCGTGTTATCACATGGGCTTGAGAAAAGACCCGGCGCGGGAGAAAAGGGAAATCACGAAAGAAGAAGAACGGCGCATTGTGGAAGCCTTGAAAGAGGCTCCGGAATGGATGCGGGATTCTTTCATGATTGCCATGAAGCAGGGATGCCGGCTGAAGGAAGTTCAGGTGCCCGTGGAACGGGTGGATCTGGAACATGATACTATCCGTTTTCTTGGCAAGGGGGGCCGGATGCACGAGGCTCCGTTGCATCGTGACGTTAGGCCGATTGCGGAAAAGGCCATGCGGGAGGGGCGTTCCTCCCTGGTTAAGTTGCCGGGGAACGCAAGCAAGCAATGGTGCCAGTTTTTTGACGATTTGGGGATGCCTGATTTGAGTTTCCATTGTACGCGGGTAACGGTAGTGACCCGGCTGGCGCGCGCGGGCTTTTCTGAAGGGCAATGTATGCAATATGTAGGGCATGCGTCGGAGTTGGTACATGCGATTTACCGCAAACTGAAAGCGCGTGATGTGGCTCAATTAGGTGATGTTTTGTAGGCGTCAAGGTTGCATTGCGGGATGCCGTGAGGGCCGGTAGGGCTTTTGCGTTCTTTGTACGGGCGGAATTCCGGGTTTGCCTTGAGCCATGCCAGGGCGTCTTTAATCAGGATGCGGCCGCCTGGGAACGGGCAGCCCCATTTTTTCATTGCGGAGGTGAAAGCCATGGTAACTCCAAGCGCGGCGGCAAGCTGGGTCTGGTTAAGCAGTCGCGGGGAGTTGCTCGGCAAGTTGCGGAGTTCTTCTTTTTCTTTTTGGGTCATTGGTGTGTGGGTGGTTAGAGGTGGATGATATAAGGGGTGATGGCCGTGCAGGGGAGGCCGTGGAGTTTGATGTGTTCGGCGTAGGGTGATGTTGGGATGTGGTAGCGGCAAAAGGTTCCGGAAGTCCGGTGGGTTTGCAAGTAACAGGTTTCCCCGTCCTTCCCGGTGCGGCGGCTGATGATGCAGGCTCCTAAGTTTAGGGGGGTGGCCGTTACGGTAGTGTCGGTAATGTCCGGATCGGCGGCATTGATTTTGTAGTCAATTTTCTGTTCCGGTGCCCATAGCTGGCAGTTTCCGCAGCATTGGCAAGAGGTGAAGTTGTCTTCAATGTAACTTGTTTCTATTTTATAAACATACATAATTTTTTAATTCATAATGTTTTAAGTGTTTTTTTTGAAGATGGCGCCGTTTTGGCGTTTTTTTAAGGGTGTAGTTTATGATAATTTTTTTATATTTAATAATTTATCTAATGGCGCCGTTTTTGTCTTTCGAGTTTCCCGGGCGTTTCTGATTCTCATTCCGAGATCTAGCCGGTTGTGACAACGTTGGCAAAGAACGATTAAATTCGGATAGGCGTTGTTTTCCGGTCCTTCCAAGTATTGGATATGATGGACGGTGAGAATAACCTTGCTTCCTGTAATGGGGTGTGCCTGATGGTTTGTTGCTTGGCAGAGTTCACACTTGTTTCCGGCGCGGTATCGTTCGCGGAGGCTGATAAACTTCCAGTCAGGCGGATATTTAGATTTGTCTTTGATCGGCATAGTCGAAAAGTGTTAATTGGGGGTTGTAATTTAGCCATAAGCATTCAGTTTTTTTGTTCCCTTGCGTATCGTAGGAAGGTGTTGTTTCCTTTCTCCAGCCGTCGAGATATTTTGTGTAAAGCGGAGAGTTGTAACCGGAAAGAACAACATACCCTTTTAAGGTTTTAAGAAATTTTAGAAGGCGAATGTGTTGCTTTATGGTGTATTCATAATGGTATCTTGTTCTTTTGCCGCGTGTGGATTGAACGTAGGGAGGGTCAACATAGTGGAGCGTGTTGGGGGAGTCATATCTTTGCATGATTTTGAGTGCGTCCATTTTGTTGACTTCAATATTTCTACGCCTTAATTCCCATGCACATGATCTTATAATTTCAGGGTATTTTCTCCATGTCGCGGGATATGTTGTATCTCTCAATAACCCGTCTCGCTTGAAGCCTGGTTTGTAAATGCCGCCGCCGTAGCTCAACATGCAGTTTGTAACAAAAAAATAGGCATCTTCTACGGTGTCTTCTGATGTTGCAAATGACCTGTTATAAGTTTCTTGAGCATAGGGTGTCAGTTCAAGCATGCGTGCAAGGCGTTCTGATTTTTCATTGTCTCTCAAAACAGAAAAAAAATTAACAATCCGGTCATACATGTCATTGTAAACCTCAAGAAATGCAGGCTTTTTATTTAGCAGTACGGCTCCTGTAGCACCGAAAGATTCAGTATAAAATTTGTGTTCTGGAAAGAAGCTAACTATCCACGGAGCCAATTTATGCTTGCTTCCTAAATATCTTAATAGTTCTCCTTTCGTGTTCATTTTTTTTCTCTCCTTTTCCGGTTGAGTATTTTTCTTTTAATTTCCTTCCAGTTGTTGCCGATGGAGCCGGTGCATATATCCTTGACTATGGAGCCGTCATACATTGCTTCAATGTGCATGGCGTCAATTTTTAAGTGGGCTTTCCATACGTTAAGGCCGTATTTCCTTCTTTTGGCCGGAGCTTTCATAGTGATATTTGATTAAGCGGTTTTCTGGTTGAGGGTGTATTGATTCTTCAGGGCATTGTGCAGGGACAGAGCCATTTCATAGGCCATGTGGACTTCTACGGCGTTCCCTATGAATTTCCTTTGCTGGGTTTGCGTGCCGCAAAGTTTGTAATCTTCAGGGAATCCCATGACGCGGAGGCATTCACGGATGGAGAGCGGGCGCATGCAAATATCCGCAATGCCCCTTTCCCGCATGGCCCGTTTGAGGGTCAGCATGGCTTCCGTGTCTCCTGGGGCGTCCTGGCTGTAATTGGGGCATCCGGTGTAACGGCATGTGTCCAGGTAAAAATAATCCCTTGTGAGCAGGGTTTTCATGGGCTTGTCCAGCGGGTACACAAGCCCTTTAACTCCGGGGCGCATCATGGCGCGGATGAAGGATGCCGTGGCGACGGAGTAATGCGAATTGGTCATGATGGCCGGGCTGGGCCGGTTTAATGATGCTGGTTTGCTTTTGCCGAATTGCTGATCCAGAAATTGGCATTGGACAACGCGCGGTTTAGGAACCGTGGTGAGAGCAGGGCATGGAGCTTCCGTTGCGGAGATCTGGCCGCCTCCGGAATAGTAGGAAGCCATGAAGATGGCCGTGACCGGATATTTCTGCTGTTTGGTGCAAAGGGTTCCCACGGGCGCATGAATGGAAGTGGCGTAACCCTGGCCGTAATAGTTATCCATGAATTTTCCGGCCGCAAGGTACAGGTTTTTCTGTGTGCGGACGGTAACGCAGGGAGCTTCCAGCGGATGCACATGACCGGGGCCTGACATGTACCGGAAGATGAATTGAGGCCGGGCAAATTTTTTGATTCCTTCCGTCAGGCGGCGCAAGGTGGCATCACAGAGGGGTTTTTTCCGCGTGAAAATGGATTGGCCGAAGTCATCAAGGTCAAGAACGTCCCTGCACGGTTTCCAGTTTTCGCGGGAATGGGTGGGAACCGGCCATGCCAGGGGAAGGCCGTAACGTCCGAACTGAATAAACAGGCGTTTCCGGGAGGTGTAGGCACCAAAATCCGCAGCGTTAAAGATGCGCCAGTCCCCGGAATATCCCATGTCTAAAATATGGGAAAACCATAACTTAAAGGATTCTCCCTTGCGGGCCTTGTCCGGCACCAGTTTTCCGTCCTTTTCCAGCATGGGGCCCCATTCAAGGAATTCCGTTACGTTTTCAATCTGGATATAGTCCGGTTGCAGGGCTTTGATGTAACGGTAAAGGTGCTCCGCAAGGCTGCGGCTGTCCGGATCGCGCGTCTTGCCGCCTTTCGCGCGGCTGAAATTAGTACATTCACAGGATGCCCATAATACTACTTTAGTATCGGGGTAACGCAGACGGAGCATGGCAACGCGTGCGGCAATGGGCGAGATGTCCAAGGTTCTGATGTCTTCCGTGTAATGGAGGGCGTCAGGGTGATTGGCCGCGTGGGACGCTATGGCCGTTGCGTCATGGTTGACGCAGGCCACCACCTGCACGCCGGGCACTTGGCTTACTCCGGTAGTGACGCCGCCCGCGCCGCAGAACAGGTCTATATATAAAAGCCGGGGTTGATATGTGGGAAAGGAAGCGGACATGTTTTGATTAAAGGTAGTTGTTTTCCGGAAGCGGGTAGTTGTTGAAAAGGCTGGAAGTTCCGTTCTCCAGGTTTTGCTGAAGTTCAGCCAGTTGTTGGTTCAGTTGCTTAATGGTTTCCGTTTTTTGCAGATAACTCTGAATGTCAGGATGATTCATTTCTCCCGGCGTCAGTCGGAAAGCTATTTGCACGGCGTCTTTCCCCGGCCCGTTCATTCCGTCGTACCGGATAGTGATGCCTTTTGAGTATGAGGGTCTTCCGACAGGGTAAACGCAAAAGGCGGTTTTAAGGCGATAAGCCACAATGCCGAATGACCAGTTATTTCTAGGGCTGTTCCCCCGCATGGGGTTTTTCAGAAAGCGAATAAGATCACCTGCTTTGATGTCGTCAAATTGGTTTGTCTTTTTCATGGGGATTATTCGATTTCTTCAAGGTTGTTTATGGCACTTGTTATGTATTCACAGGCTTCCTGCATGGCGTAAATGGCATTTTCTGATTGCTCTATGCGGTTGAGCATGTTTTCCGGGAGGTTATCTTTATACTCTTCTTCTTCCTCCATGATCGTTTCCAGCTTTTCAAGGAGGTTTTGGAGGTTGTCATGCAGGTCTTCTATTTCTTTGCGGCGTTGTTTATTCATATTTTTTTGATGGTTGGTTGTGGTTGAGGGCTGGCGGCGAGGCAGTCGAGGGTGGTTCTTAATTTCGTATGCTTGTACAAGGCGTATGAAATGATTCCGTGGATCAGGTCTTTCGTCGGGATATGGATGTGTCTAGCAATGCCTTCCAATGCCTGGAAGTCTTCTTCGTCGAGCCGGATGATGAGGTTGGTTTGTAATGATGTCGTAGCCATAGCTCTAAAATTGACTAATCGGCAATCTTCGTCAAGAGAAAAGTTGATTATTCATCAATATTTGTGTTTCGCCTTGACATGCAATTAACGGTTTGTCAATTTTCTTCGCATGGAGGATCTACGATCAGATTTTAAGCAATGGATGAAAGAGCATGGCAAGAGCCGTGAGTGGGTAGCCGGGCGATTAGGTATGGCTAAGGGGACGTTGAACCGGTGGATGTCAACTACTCCGATTCCAGAAAAAAAGCAAAAGTTGCTCCGGGAATTGATGGAGAAAGAGCAGCAACCGAAGCAGGTTGAGATCAGTATGGATTTTACGCCGGAGCAACTGGAAATGATTCGTCAGGCTGCGGCGTTGAGGGGGGAAACTCCCGGAGAATGGTGTGAGCGGGCGATTAAGGCCTTAACTGCTGTGTCCGTAGCCCTGAATGATTATCACCGGTTAGGCGGGAAGGGAGGATAAAAAAGCCGTGCCTGGTGAGAGGCACGGCGGAAGGAAATGCAGATATATTATAGAACTTCTCTTAGTAGCTCTTCACGTTTTTTCCCCGATTCTATTTCCGCTTCTTCCCAAAATTCCTGTTCTGTGATGATAACAGTAGGAGAACCCGGTTCCATAGCATGGGCCAGTTTTCCGCCGATATTTCCGTGTTTGTAAGCTGTTGACCCTTCAGCGCACCATATCAGGAGGTCTGCTCTGGAGCTTTTGCTTGATATTCCGCCGCCTAAATTTTCCACAATTTTTTCTAAATGTTTCCGTTGCGCATAAGGTGATTTCCCGGTGAATAGGCACCAAGTCCTTTTGAAAGCCGGCCAGTTTTTTGATTCATGGGAGGCGGTGCGTTGGCGAGATATCCATGATTCTGATTTTGCAAGAAGAGTATCAGAACCAAAAGGTTTAAGAAAAAGTAACATGCGGATTTTTCCTTTTCCTGTTTCTAAATAACTGGTCATGATTTCCCGCGCGGTTTTATAGGGTTGCCAAGTAGATATTTTTTCTGATTCAGGAGGCAAAAAAGAAATAAGACGGGAGATAAGTTCTGCGGTGATTGAAGATGAATAGCTGAGGGAAAACAAGTGTTTAGCAAGGTGATTCCATAAATGATTGTAATACAGGAGTTTTTCTTTATCTCGGCTAATGGGATTTCTACCTTGTATTATTTTAAGAGATAAATTCCAGAAATCATAAGGAGAGAGGTTTTGTTCTTTTATGGCCCATAAAACTTCTGAAGCACCTGGCTGTTTTTTTAATCTTTGAAGAGTTGGAAGCACTTCTGGAATATCATCTAGATTTGGAGAGAGATTTAACAAATCGCAAGCAAGCATATATCCTGTAAATTCAAACAGGCAAATATCTGTTTTGCGAGAACCGCAGTTGTGAATGAATAGGGGGTTATCTTCGCTGTCAGATAGCGTATATGAAATGGTTGCCATGATTGCAGGATGGTTATTTTTTGACGATACAAACAAGAAGCTTTATGATGCTGGCAGCAACAAGCCACCCCATGGAAAGAAGAAGGGCAAGCAGGATAATAAGGCCAAATCCTGCTAGAGGTATGCGAGATATTTCCGGTACTGGATAAGTGCGGATGCCGGTGATGAGAGTTCCGATAAAGGTTAGTACTGCAAAAAAGATGCAGACATTGGCTGTTCCGGTGGCAAGGGAAAGGGCGGATTCCTGTTCAGAGGCTTTCTCCTTCCCCTTTTTGGAATTGGGGGCTGTCTGGCTGATGACGGTGGGAATAGCCGTGAAACTGTGCTGGCAGTGCGGGCAAATGCAGGGCTTGCCTACATAGTGGTCCGGGTAGGTGATATTATTGTTGCAGTTTGGACAAATAGTGTTCATTTGCGGAATAGAAGAAACTCCTATATTAGGCTTGATTATGATTGATTAGGCAAGTTTTTTTCTGGATGTTGAAAGGAATTGACAAGCCATTGATATAATAGTTTCATTGATTCGTTATGCGTACTTTTATCTTTATCATGTTTTTGTGCCTTTTTGCCTCTTTGAATGGAGTGTATGCGGATGACGGAGGAAAATTTGTCCTGTTGAGTAAGGAGGAAAGGAAGCAAGAGAAGGTAACTCGGAAAACTTTTGAATATAAGGAGAAGGTGAACAAGGGGATCTTGGTTTATGAAATTGAGGTTGAGGAATACGAGGTGGAAGAAAGGAGAAAATCAGATATACCTGCCAGTCTTGGGGAGAAAGTGGTAAGAATTTATGACCGCTCCGGAAGGGTTATTCCCGGAGAAGTAAAGGTGATCAGGATGGTAAGGGAGGAACGCCGGGGCGCGGAAGTTGTTTTGGTGGGGTTCAAACGGCCTCTTGCTACAGGGGAAAAGATAAAAGCCAAAGTGAAGAGGATAGGGGTGTATGAAAATGATGGGGAAAATCTGGCTGTTTATCAGGTCGTAAAATAATGATAGGAACGGCTGGAAGTACGCTTTTTTGTGTCCCGGCTTAAATAATTCTTGCCTTTTGGCCTCCGGTAGTATTTACTCCCTCGCGCAGTCCCTGCAAACCTAAAAGTCGCGTTCGTCTAGCGGTCCAGGACTCCCGCCTTTCACGCGGGCAACACGGGTTCGAGTCCCGTACGCGATGCCAGTTTTCTTTATTCTTTCCGGCGTCATGAACTGTTCATGACGCCTTTTTTTGTGTTCTTTCGCGTCTTGCCGCGTGCCGTTCTTCCCTTTCTCCCGCCTTCTTCCCCTTGTCCGTTTTTAAGGCGTTTTCACACTTTCATTTTGGATTTGGGAAGCGTCGTTCCTATCCGGGAACGGCGCGCTTTTGTGCAGATTGAAAGGGGGCGTGGGGTTTTGAAGAGTGCTTCGCAAGGCGGAACATACCGGAGCAGGGGCAGATAACGGCGCGTTTTTGAAACGTGGTCAAGGATGACGGCGCAGGGAATAAGCGTTTGATGATAAGGTGAATATGTATCTTATAGCGTACTTGCGTACTTATTACCGGATAATAACGGATAGAAGAATGATATATAAAAAAGATTCCGAAAAGAAAACACGGGGCAAAGGCGCAAACGGCGCGCAGAGCAGGGCCGGCATGGGGAAGGCAGGGCCGCCATGCGTGCGCATGATGGCAGGTGCCGGTGGGGGGCGGCAAGGAATCTTTTAATTGAAGGGCCCTGATCGCGGAGTTCGGCGGACACAGGGAAAAGCGGGAGTGTTCATGAAGGGATTTTTTTAGCGCACCATGAAGGGGGATGGCCGTGTTTTTGTTCGCGTGGGTCTGCGGTTTTTTCGCAAAAGCGGACGGATGGCGGCGTTTTTTTCGTCTTCCGGGCGGCGGACGGGGGAAAGCGGCTGATTTGGAGGGCATTTTTTCGTTTTTGAAAATTTCGCTTAATAGTAGAGAGAGCGAACGCCCGCCGTCGTGAATAGGTGCACGGCGGAGAAGAGTAGCGCGGCGCGGGAGGCTTCCCCCGGTGAATGAGACGAGCATTTGCCGGGTCGCTGGGGCTCCGGGAGCATGCAGGCTCCAGCTGGGGCTTGTCCGGCTTTCCGGGCGTTCGCTTTCTCATGTATTCGTGATATGGGACAGAAGAGAGACAGAGTAAACGGCGCGCTGAAGAAGGCTTTCGCGGAGAAGAATGGAAAGTCTTTGCGTTGGGCGCAGATAGAAGCGGCCAAGGATTCCCCGGCATGGAGGGCTTTTCTGGCGGCGCAGTTTCCGCCGTCCTCCGCGGAAGCGGCCGGAGGCGGCGGAGAGGGCGCGCCCATGGGCGGAGCGTCCGATTTGGCGCGGGCCGGGGAGGCGAAGGAAAGCGCATGGCAGATTTTGAAGAGGATGGAAGAGCAACTGGAAACGGCCGCCCGGTCCGGTGACGTGGGGCTGATTGCGTCGTTCACCCGTGCCGTGCGCGAAGCGCGCGCGAATTGGGAGCGGGCCGGCCTGCATGAGCAGAGGCTTCAGGAGGCGGCCGGAAGTCTGGTGCCGGTTCACGTGTTTCACGAGATGCGGACGCGGGGCGTTGCGCCGCTGGCGGAGCTGATGGCGCAGCAGAGGGATTTTATCGGTTCCCGGCTGGAGGCGGCCGGGCGGCCGCGTTTTTATGAAGCCTGGGACGAATGGGCGCGGGAGTGGAACAGGAAGATTGATGACCTGAACGCGGAAATAAATGGATTGTTGAATCATGTTTAGCAAGTTGAAGATTCATGAGAAGCCGGGCGTGGTGGAGTGGGCGGAAAGATGCCTGGTCTTGCCGCGGGAGACTTCACCGAACGCGCCGGGGCGGTTTTCCACGGCGCGCATGCCGTATATGAGGGAGCCGCTGGAAAGTATCAGGGAAGAGGGGTTGCAGCATATTTACTGGTGCTTCGGCACGCAGTCCGGCAAGACGGTTTCGCTGTTGATTGCGGCAGCGTATTTTATTGACAATGACCCCGCGCCCATGTTGTGGGCGTTGCCTACGGAAATTCTTGCCAGGTCGTTTTCACGGGCGCGGCTCCAGCCGCTTATATCCAAGAATGATGTGCTGGCGCGGCATAAGCGGCGTGACCCTGACGCCTTCACGGCGGCGGAAATGCGCCTGGATTCCATGGAGCTTTACATGGTTGGGGTGTCGGAGCCGGGCAATTTGTCCAGCAGGCCCATTATGCGCTGCGTGATGGACGAGGAAGCGAAGTATAAGCATGAGAATAAGGAAGAAGCGCACCCGGTGGACCTGATTGAAGAGCGCGCGAAGGGCTTTCACCGGTATCAGATTCTGCATGCGTCCACGCCTTCTTCCGAAGATTCTTATTTTTGGCAGAATTTTATTACCACGGACATGAGGAAGTTTTATGTGCCGTGTCCGCGCTGCGGGGAAATGATGCCCCTGGAGTTTAGCCGGAATACGGTGCAATGGGAAAGGCGGGAGGATCTGGAAGGGGATGCGCTGGCGGATTGGGTGCAGGATCATACGTTTTACGTGTGCCCGCATTGCGAGGGCCGGGTGGAGGATTGGGAGAAGATTGGGATGATGGAAAAGGGGGAGTGGCGGCCGACGAATCCGAACGCTTCACGGGCGCGGCGGGGTTATCACCTGAATTCCCTTTATTCCCCGTTTGTGACGTGGGGCCAGATGGCGCGGAAGTTCATTGTGGCTCAAAATGACCTGTTCCGGCAGGTGGCCCTGCACAATTTCCGGAACGGCTGGGAGGCGTTGCCGTTTACGCAGTATGAAATCAAGGTGGGGGATGACAGCGTGCGGGGGCTGCGCGGTGTGTGCCGGCGCGGAGAGTTGCCGCGGCATTATTATTATCTGGTCGTGGCGTATGACCCCGGCCAGAATCAAACTCATTGGGTGGCGCAGGCGATAGGGCGCGGCGGGGAAACATGGGTGGTTGATTGGGGAACCCTGCTGGGCATCAGCACGACGGACGCGACGCCGGGCATAGGGGCCCATTTTGAAAGCCTGGAGTGGGGCGGGGTGCGTCCTGATTTTGGGCTGATTGATTCCGGGGATTGGGCGCAGAAGGTTTATGACGAGTGCTATAAGTATTACGGCAAGCTATGGCCTACGAAGGGGAGCGGCGCAAATTTCGGGAGTTGGAATGTGAGTGAAGTGAAGTCGCATCCGGGGCTGGAGCTTTATTTGTACGTGGACCGCACCGCCAAAATGGAGCTTTACGCGGGGCGCATCCAGAAAGGGGCGGCTCCGGCCCTGCATTTGCCGGAAGATGCGGATCAGGATTTGCTGGCCGGATTGTCCGGGCAGCAGCTTGAGAAGCCAAGGGGCGGCGGGCTGGCGCAATGGCGGAAGCTGCCGAATGACCATTATGGAGACTGCGTAAAAATCGGGCAGGTGTCCTGGTGGGTGCGGCGCGGGGATTTTTACGCGGAAGAAATGAACGCGATTGAAGAAAGGAAGTCAATGACATTCGGGCGTTGTGGCGGATGATAGCGGGTTTTGAAAAAGCTCCTGAAGGGTATGAACCCTATTGTACAGGCTTATGTGGAAAATTATGATTTGCCGGATTTGCAGGGAATGCTGCGGGAAAAGCTGGCGATTCTGGAAGGGCGCAAGGAAATAACCGGGGCCTCCACAGGCGGCGGAACGTCCTACACCGCGCAGGAGACCATGAATTTAAAGGACCATATAGCCTGCTTGCAGGAGGCAATCACGGTCAAGAAGATGGAGGAAGGGGATTTTTCCGGCCTGGCCGCCGCGGATGACGGCGTGCGGGAAGTGCGGTTTGACCATACCATAACACGCTTTTGACCATGGGCAGGAACAGAAGGAAGGTGTATGCCGGGGCGCGCCGCGGTCATGGCGCGCGGGTGAAGATGAACCGGGAACCGGAAACGGCGCGGAGGGAGATGTGGGGAGGGTATGCGGCCGCGTTGCAGTTCGGAGGCTCCAGCGTGTTATACTGGCCTACGCTGGACAGCCGGTTTGAAGTGGATTCCTGGACGCTGGACCGGGTTTGGCGGAATGCGCGGAATCTGGAAGCGAATTCCGGGCTTGCCGGGAAGGCCGTGGCGGATGTGGTGGAGTTGCTGGGCTGGCTGGTGCCCCATGCCTGCACGGCGGATGAAGACTGGAATCATGAGGCGGACCAGATTTTTATGAATCGGGCCGTGAATCCGGAATTGTTTGACGCCCGCGGAGAGCTGAATTTTTTTACGGCGCAGATATGGAGCGAGCGGCAGCGCGTGATTGACGGCGATATGCTGACGGTGCTGACCAGCGGGCCGGATGACGGCGGGGCGTTCGCGTTTTACGAGGCCCCACAGGTGCAATCTCCGGCTGATGGGGGGAAGGCGTGGAATTGCGGCGTGATGCGGGATAAAAACGGGAGGACGGCAGCCTATGGGCTGCGGCATCCGGACAAGGGGGAGGTGACGGTAATTCCGGCCCGTGATGCTATTTTGTACCGGCATAACATGGGCGGAGGGAAGCCGCGCGGCCTGTCCGATTTGCACCGCGCTATCCGGAATTTGCATGATGAGGCGGATATTGTGGGGTATGTCAAGCAGTCTGCCAAGCTGGCCGCCTCCGTTGGGCTGGTGGAAACGGGGGACGCGGAGAAACGGCCGGGCATGGGGACCGTGGGCAAGGTGTCCGTGGGGCCGGACGGGCGCAGGGTGGAGCAGGTGTTGGGTGGGCCTACTGTCCACCAGCTTCCGCCCGGCCGGGATTTGAAGGTGCTGACGGATAACAGGCCGTCTCCTAATGTGATGGCGTTGCTGAAGCATTTGATGGATGAGGTGGCTTATGGCATCGGGCTTTCTCCGGCGTTGCTGTGGGAGCCTGACAAGCTGGGAAGCGGCGGCATCCGGTTTGTGATGCAGAAGCTGAAGCGTTGGCTGAAAATCAGGCATGCCTACAGGCAAATGTGGTGCGTGCGGGTGTGGCGTTTCATGCTGGCGCGGGAAATGGCCCTGGGACGGCTGCGCTTGTGCCGGGATCCGTATTGGGTGCGGTGCCTGTGGACGCCCATGAGCGACATGACTATTGACCTGGGCCGGGAAGGGAATCTGATGATTAACCTGGTGGATTCCGCTCTGGCGGATCAGGATGGCTGGTGCCTGGCCAATTACGGATGCACGTTTGAGGAAATAGTGAAGAATAAGATACGGAATCTGAAGATGGCTAAAGAAGCCTGCGCCCGGAACGGACTGACCCTGCAAGAGGTGATTCCGGGAGCGAACCGCGGCGGGGTAGCCGCGGCGGCGGAGAAACCGGAAGAGGAAGAGCCGGGAACGGGCGGCGGGGAAGAGGAAGATGGCTTGCATCCCCATGAATAGCAATTTTGAAAAAGCTCCTGAAGGGTACAGAACAGTAATAAGTGATGAATAAGATTGTTTTTGCGCAGATGGCGGCACGTCTGGAAGGCGGTGCCGGTGAACAGAAAAAAACGGGCATGCTTGCCTTTTCCCGCATCATGGAGGCGGAAGAGAAGGTAGGGGTGGCTACCATTTCCGGTTATATCGGTTACGGCAATGCCACGGTTGACGAATTTACGAAGCACCTTGAAGAGTTGAAGGCGGAGGGGTGCACGAAGTTTGAAGTCATCCTGAATTCCATGGGCGGCAATTTGTTTGAGGCGTCCGGGATTTACGACATTATCAAGGGGTGCGGGATGGAGGTGACGGCCAAAATTTACGGGGTGGCCGCTTCCGCCGCGACGCTGATTGCCTGTGCGGCGGGCCGGGTGCTGATTTCGGAAAATTCCCGTTATATGGTCCACCGGGCGCGCGGGTGCGCGGTGGGGACGGTGGAAGAGATTGAGGCTTACGCGGCGGATCTGAAGGACGCGGAAGGGCAAGTGACAGGCATTTACGCGGAGCGTACCGGAAAGAGCCCGGAAGACGTGCTGGCCGTGCTGAACGCGGAGACGTGGATGAACGCGGAAACGGCCGTGAAGGAAGGCTGGTGTGACGAAGTGATTTCTCCGTCCGCTGCGGAGTCCGGCCAAAAGGAAACGGCCGCGCCGGGGAACGAAGAGGACGGCGGCGGGGAAGGGGAAGGCCCTGACGAAGAAGAGAAGGGCGGGCCGCCGCAGAATTACACGGTATTGCGCCGCATGATGGCCGCCGTGGGGCTTGCCGGGAAAAACAGCGTGGAGGAACTGGAACGGGAAGTTGCCCGGCTGGTGGCCGAAAACGAAAGGCTGGCGGCGGAAAATGACGGGTTCCGGGGCATGCAGGGGCAGCAGGCGCGCGTGATGGAGGCGCACGAGCGGGAATTTGAGCAACGCGTGAAGGAGGCCGTTGTGCGGGAAATGGCGGCTATAGGGGTTGCTCCGGTAGGGCTGCCGCCCGCGGAGGGAGCCACGGAAGAGACCGGAAAGAAAGAACCTGCCATGACGAACGAAAAGCTGCGGGAGATGGCCGCGCAGGATGCGCTGGAATGGATTATGGGGCATCCGCAGGAGGCCGCGCGGCTGGCGGAGCAGCCGGGGAAATAGCATCTTGGCCGCCATAGATAGATTTTTACTAACAAAACGCAAACATAAATAAAATATGAACAAGAAAACATTGATGAACATCCCGCGGAATGCCGTGATGGAAGGAAATGATGTCGCCGCTCTGAACTGGACCATTGTTTCACAGGCGGCTATTGCCACCCTGGAAGAAGAATTGGCTTCAATCAGCCGGTTTTCTCTGGACGTGTCCGGCGAGTTCAAGATGGACGGCGATTCCGTCAAGGTGGAAGTGATTGACGGAGCCGGGGAGGCGTTGAAAAATACGGAAGACTGGAATCAAAGCGAGCTGAAAACCGGCTCCGTTTCCGTGACGCTGAACCGTTATTCCCGTCCGGCTGGCCTGTCCTATAAGGAAAGAAAAAGCGGGGTGCAGCTTGCGAATAAGGTGCAAACGCTTGTGCGGACGGTCGCCAAAGCGTTTTGGAAGGACCTGATGGCCGCCATAGCCGATTCCGGGGCGGAAGTGGTGAATATTGGCCCGCGGGCCGGGTTCAAACCGGAAATGATGGCGGATGTGATTTGGCCGTCCATGACTAATGGCGCGGATGCCGTTTATTTGGATCGGATGTATTATTCCAGGCTGATTCCCACGAATGCGCTTGCTCTTAACCTGGCGGACGGGGCATATTCCATTCCGGGGGGAATTCACTACGTGGAAGGGGTGAACGTGCTTGCCGGGAATGCCGGGGTTGGTTTTGCGACGCGGCCGGACGCGCTGGCCGTTGCCGTCCGTCTTCCGAACATTGATCCGAAGCTGAAGTTGGAAACGCAGGTGGTGGAATCTCCTAAGCTGGGGATTTCCCTGCTGCTGAAGTGCTGGCCTGACCAGGGGACGGAAACGGTTTACATTTCCGCGGAGCTTTTGGCCGGCGTGGCGGTGGGCAATAAGAACCATTTGCGACAGCTTTCCGGCGCAGCTCCGGAGACGGCGGCGGAAGGTGGAAGCGTTGAGGACGGCGGCGGGGAAGAAACGGGGCCGACTGAAGAGGAAGGGGCCTGACGGGTTTTTGGCGGAATCATGGGATAAAAGAGAGCAAAGGACCGGCGCGCGGGGTGTCAATTCCGTGCGCCGGTTTTTGTTGAACGGATATGAGCTTATCAGGAGAAATAAAAAAATTGCTGGACCTTGGGGATCATGAGCAGGAAGAAGCCTGGGGGGAGCGCGTGACGGTGGACGGCCAGGAATGCCGGGGCGTTTTTGCGCCGCTGGAAGGCTGGTATGAGGTGGAGCTTGGCGGCCGGGTGTGCAAGGTGCAAACGTCCCTGCGCGTGCGGCGGAAGGCGTTGAAGGGCGTTCCCGCGGCCGGGCGGAAGGTGGTGGCGGTCCGAAGCGGTAGGGCCTTCCGCATTGCGCGGGTGCGGGACTGGGCCGGAGACGTGGCCCTGGTACTGGAGTTGTCCGAAGTATAGGCCGGAAGGGGGGGCGAATGGCGCAAGTCAGGTATAAAGTGGATATTTCCCGCGTGCTGAAAAGGCTGGCGGAGGTGAAGAAGGTGGGGGCTGACGGCATCCGGGAGTTGACCCTTGAATATGCCAAGCGGGCAGCGAGCAAGGCCATACGCACCACGCCGCCAAACAGCCTGAAGAATGGCGGAAACGGAAAAAGAGCGTTGGAGGAACATATTGCGCGGGATATTGGCGGGGATCCGTTGGAAACGGATGTGAGGCTGAAGCGCGGTGAGGATGGAAGGCCGGTGCCCTATGCTTACCCCAGGAAGAAGCGCGGCGGGGTGTTGCTGGGGGTGCGCGGGAAAAAGTTTAAGGGCGTGGCTACCGTTTCCGCGGATGCTTTTTTGCGGAGCCATACCCTGCTGAAAATGGGCCGGAAAAGCAGCGTGCGCGTGCTGAAGGGCGGCGGCCTGATGTCTCCGGGAGTGGCGCAGGCGGGAGACGTGCGAAGGGCTTTGGCGGAGCGGCGGCGGCACGTGGGGAGGATGGCGGCCGGGTGGCTGCGGGGCGCGCAGGTGGCCGGGCTGAGGAAGGTGCCCGCGTGGATCGCGCGGCACGCCTCCCATTATGACGGCGCGGCGTCTTTGACGGTTCAAGGCGGCCGGGTGCGGTTTGAGATGGAGAATTGCCCGGAATATCCTGACCGGGGGCAGCTTTCCCGCGTGGCGGCGTATGCGCTGAATTCTGCGGGCCGGGATATGCGGAAGGTAATCAAGGGGTATGTTGCCAAGTTGAAAAAGGAGCTTAATTCATGATGACACAGGCAGATTGTTTGATTAAGGCGGTGATTGCGTGCCTGAAGGCGCGTTTTCGGAAAGACAGGGGGAACACGGAACGGGGGATTCCAGATGGGTTCCCGGTGCCGTTGAAGATGGCGGTGGACGAAGACCGGGAAGGGAAGGAATATGCGTTGTTCCAGGCGGTGGAAATGGAGGAAATTGTGGCCGGGTACAGAACGTATCACGCCGGAATATCCGTGGAGCTGCATTTGGACGCCAATGACCGGACGGCGGATGAAATACGGATGTTGCAGGCGTGGATGGAAGAGCGGCTGGAGGAAGTGGACCGCGCCGGGCTGAATGCCGTGGAGAGCCCGCGGCCCTATCGGAATTTCCTGGTCATCGGCAAGGTGAGGCTGGGGCCCGCGCAGGATGCGGCGGCTGAAGATGGCGCGTTTGCGGTGACGTGGAAAATGACGGTGCCCGTGCAGTTTTGAAAAAGCTCCTGAAGGATAGATAGATGAACTTTAACACGAAAGGAATTTGATTATGCCTGCACATATTGGAGATGTCCCGAAGCACGGGATTGACGAACCGGAAAAAGGAATTTTTGTTGAGTCGATCGATTTTGACGGCCAACAGGAAATTTATGAACAAAAGGATAACAAGGGGAAAAAGTGCGGAGTGCTTATCATTGATGAAGAGCTTTCCTTTTCCATGTCCGGCGCAATCCTTACCACGGGGGCGGCGTCGTTGAAAATGGGAGCGTCTTTGACCCTTGCCAATGAAATTCCGGATATTTGGAATGAAACTCCTTCCGCCACTACCGTTTTCCTGAAGGGCGTCAAGCACAACCTGAAGAATACGGACGCGCAGAAGATGGACGTGAGCGGAACTGTTTACGGGTTCGGGGCCGCCGCCGTCTTCTGAAGCCTGAATAAAAAAGTCAGATAGTAAGATTGATGAATGCCGCAGACAATAAAAAACTGGAAAGTGATGTGGTTGTTTTCACGGAAAACGCATCCAGATACGAAACGGAAAACACCATGCTTGCCGCGTTGCTGCTGACGCTGGGGGTAAGCATGAAATGCACGTCCGGAAGCGTGCTGATAGGCAGCGGCGCGCGCCTTTCCGCGCCGGGCGGGGTAATTACCTGGCAATTTGAGCCGAAAAGCGAAGACGGAAGGTTTAGGACGGAGGAAGTAATCAAGCTTTTCGGGGATAAGAATTGGCTGACTGACCCGGAAAATGAAAGCCCGCTGGCTTACGTGGCGTGCGCGTTCCACAATTACAAGCGGTTGTTGGATTTTGTGAAAAGCCAGGTGCCGCTTGCCGTCATCCGCAAGGGGAAAAGGAAGGCCCTGGTGCGGTTGGATGCGGATCCGTATTGGCAGGGCGTGGCGGAGGGTTTTCTTGGTGGCCGGCCTTTAATCTAACTTAATTGACAACCAAAAAAGCAAGAAAGATGGAACTACAGGAACAGGAAAGGCACGCCCTGACGGAAGCGGCGTTGATCGGGGGAAATGAATTCCGCTGGAAGAACTACCGGCTGCGGTGCATGACCCTGGGAAGCATGATGCAGTTGCAGCGCATCGGAAATCCTTACAGCCGGCTTGGGGAAATTAACCTGGCACCGGATGAAAACGGGCGGCATCCGTCCATGTGGGAAGCCCTGGGCGTAACCGACCAGGCGCAAATTGTCTATTATCTGGCGGAATTCCTGTGGGTCCACATGGGAAACCGGGAGGAAGTCAGGGAAGGGGTTTTTGCGCCGGAGGAAGAACGGCGCGCCCTGGTGGAAGCGGCTGCCATGAACATTCCCGGCCGGGATTTGGTGGAACTGGAATGCGCCGTGCTGGGGGATGTAGAAGTGATTCAGGCGGGGATGGTGATTCCGGAGGCGGAAGGGGAGGATGAAGAGGACCCTTTAGGGCGTGGCCGTCCTGGGGCGCGGCCATGCTGATGACGGTGGCGCGTGTGACGGGTTGGCCGGAACGGGAAATTCTGTGGGAAATTCCGCTGGCGCGGCTGGTGCAGTACGTGCATGCGGTTTGGAGCTATGACGCGACGCCGTGCCGGTGGAGCTGCTACACGGAATCCTCCAGGCATGTGGGGGACGTGCTGGAGCAGGCCCGGGAAGCGTGGAGAAAACAGGTGGAGGGGCTGGAGTGATCCGGCCTCTTCATTTTTTGTGGCAGATGAGCCAGAAAATAAGGATGGGAATAAGGATGATAGCCCAGCTTACCGGATCTGTCAGTATTTCCAGAAGAGGCAGGAAGAAGCCAAGAAGGAAAATGATTCCGATAATGAAGATGATTACAAGACCTGTTTTTTGTAACAGATACAGCAAGATTTCCATGATGGAGGAAAACACGAGGTCCATTTAATGATTTTTTATATTATCAGTCAATGTAAAATATTATGAGCGAAGGCGCAGTTATTAAAATAGATGGTGATGCGAGCGGCTTTATTGCCGCAACGGAGGAAAGCAGGAAAGCGGCAAGCGGCATGTCCGAAGCCTTACAGGGGGCCGTGGGCGGAAGCACGGGGGAGGCCGTGAAGGGGCTGAAGGGTATGGATCAGGAGGGCCGGAAGGCGTGTAAACGGCTGAATGCCGGTCTTATCAATATGAGCGCCACCATTACGGGGGTAGGGGCCGCCATTAACGGCCTGCGGGCCGGATGGGGCAAGTTTTCCGCCATGCTGGCGGGTGGAGATGACATAGAAAGAGTAACCCGGCGCATGGAGGCGTTCACGGGCGGCGCGTCAAGCGCGGCGGGCGCGGCGCGTGATGTGGTGGATTTTGCTGATACGCCGCCGTTCGGGCTGGCGGAAACGCAACGGGCGGCGCAGTTGCTTCTTGGGTGCGGCGTCAGGGCAAGCGAATTGAAGAGCACATTGGAATCCCTGGGCAATGTGGCGGCGGGCAGCGGAATGAGCCTTGAGCAGATAGGAGTGCGGCTTTCCGTAGCTTTTCAATCTGGTAAAGTAGGAATGCGTGATTTGAGGCCTTTAATGGAGAATGGGGTTGATGTCCTGAAATTGTGGAGCAGGCAAACGGGAAAGACCAGGGCGGAATTGCAAAAGATGATGACGGAGGGAACAATTGGTTTCCGGGATTTGAAGGGGGCTTTAGTCTCCATGGGATCTGCCGGAGGGCAGTTTGCGGGAGCCATGGAGAAAAATACGCAGGACATTGAGAACAGGGTGGAGACCCTGAAAGGCAAGGTTGGGGCCTTGAGCCGGGTTTTTGCTGAACCGGTAACAGGCGGCATCAAAGATGCTATGGACTCCATAGGCGCGTCATGGTCCGGTCATGGGCCGGAGGTGGAGCGCGGCTTGAGGAAAACGGGCGAATTGCTGGGTCAAATCGTGAAAGCGGGCGCGCCTATTATTTCCGTAGTAGGAAAAGGGTTGGCAACGGTAGCCGCAGGCGGCGATCGGCTTCACGGGATGCTCCGGAATGGAATTTTAGCGTGGGTAGCGTGGAAGGCGGCCGGCAGTTCCGCCGGGGCAGCAGTAGGTCAGGCTGTGCTGTCTGCGGGGAGGACGTGGCAAACAGGATTTAATAATGCGCTTGCATTATCCGGGCAGAGGACGCGGAGCGTGATGGGGGATATACAGGCATTAGGGGCTTCTGCTCGTTCGCAGGCGGCGCGGATGGGGGCTGCGTTTAGGGGGGTGGGTGCAAGTTTGGCTTCCAGCTTGAAGGGGCCGGCCATTATGGGAGCTATTGCGGCTATTTCCGTAGCCGTGGAAGAGCTTTACAAGGCGAGCCATGAGGCAAGCGGGGTGGCCTCAAAGGGAGAAATGGACAAAAAGAAAAATTTCAAACGGTCTAATGATGATTTTGATGAACGGGTGTGGAAGATGGCCGGGGAGGCGTCCAGCAAGCAGGACGTGGGGCGCGTCATGGATGAATATGACGCTGAAATTAAACGGCTGAAGCGTGAAGAAGAAGACCTGCTGGCGGAAGATCCGCTGGGGAGAATGACGGTTGCGGTGCAGGATAGGCTGGTGTTGTTGCAAAGTGAACGGAATGAATTGCAGCAGGTGGCGGAAGCGAACGCGAAAGCGGCGGAGGCGCGGGAACGGGCGGCGCAGCGCGGGCAGCAGACGGAAGAGGCGCGGAAGAAGACGCTGGAGAAAATCAGGGAAATACAAGATGAATTGTTATCTCTGGATTATGACCGGGCGGAAGAAGAGAGGGAGCGGCAGCGCGGCGGAATGGGGCTGGAGGACCGGAAAAAAGACCTGCTGGGGGGGTATGGGAGCATTGAGGGCATCAAGAAGGCCATTGCGGAGCAGAAGGCCCTGCTGGATGGCGGGGACGCCGTGGACGGCATGTTGAATCTGGAGGGGGTGGAATCCAGAATCAAGAGCCTGTATGAATTGCTTGGCAAGGTGGAAGAGGTGGATCGTGAAATAGTGGAGCGGAATAAGGAATGGGACAAGGCGGAAGCCAAACACCAGAAGCAGGCTGCCCTGCTGCGCGCGGAAATTCACGGGCAGAAGGATAAGCTGCGCGTGTTGCAGGAGCAGGCGCGCGTGCTGGAGCTGCAAAACCAATATGAGGCGGATGGAATGAGCAAGGCCCGCGCCGGCGCGGCGGCCCGTGAAATAGCCGCCCTGGAGCAGAACCGGAACCGGGCGCAGGCCGGGCGCGAATACCGCCGGCAAATGGCCCTGTTGAAAGCGCAGGCGGAGGGAAACAAGGCGGAAGAGCGGCGGCTGAAGATGGCGGAGCGCATGAAGGAAATTTATGACCAGCAGCGCGGCATGGGAGTGGATAGGAAAACGGCTGGGAGGCGCGCCCGCGGCATGGCCGGGTTGGAGGATATGGTGGAGGGGAGGAAGGACCGGAAGGAAGGGAGCGGACCCATAGCGGACAGTCTGGCGCAAGTGGGAGGCGGGGGCCGCTCCATGATGGGGAGCATGCCGCAGCTTACGGAAGCGAGGAAGCAGACAAATTTGCTTCAGCAAATCGTGAAAAACACGGGCGCGGGGCGGAATGGGAACCTGAAGACGGCGGCCGTGCTGGGATATTGAAATAGCCGCTAAATGATAGAGAGAGAATAATAAATATGGGAAGAAAAATTAACATTAAGAAGCGGGAAACGCATGAAAAGACGCTGGAAATAGAGCGGGGGGATGAAGGGGAAGTAAGGGCTGTGGGGAGGATTGTTTACACGGACAATCAGGAAGGCTGGAATACCCGGTGCCCGTCAATAGGGTCCGCTTATCCTGATGATGCCGCTTTGAGGCTCAAAAAGATAAGCATGGAAGGAATGGAGGGGGATATGGTGAGGGTGACGCTCTATTACGAGTTGCCGCGGGAAACGTCTTTTGAATTCGGTGGAGGGGAGGAAGTGGAATATTCCATGGATTATTCCTGTTCCGAGCAGCCATTGCTGACGCATCCGGCCTTTCAGGATATAGACGGAGAAGAAAAAGATGCGTTGATGGCTATGGCGTCCGGGGCATCTCCTAAAGATACGTTTGGGAAAGAGGATAAGGTGATTGAGGATGTCGTGAAATCGGAGGCCGGAAAGAAGGCCATGGAGAAAATGCGTAAAGGGCAGGTTAGTTTTTTGTGTCCCGGAGGGGTGTTTTCCGTCACTTCTACCGTTCAGGCGTTGAGCCTGGCCGGAGTCGGAAAAAAAGGGGCACCGGGCAACGGCGCGCCCGCGGTGGGCGGAAAATATAATTGGATCAAAGAGGGCGTGAGCGGCCGCAGGACGGGAACCGGGAATTGGCGTCAGACGGTTTCCTGGAGGTTGAGCGGTCCGGATGGCTGGGATTCTGATTTGTATTGATTTATGATTAGCTGGCCGTTTTTTAATCAAGGGGAAGAGTTGAGCGCGTCTAAATTAAGGCGTCTGGTTAAGGGGTGCCGGGAGCTGGAGCAGTTGGCCAAGTCTTGCCGCTTACAGAACGGGGTTGGTTACACGTTTAACCGGGGACTGGGCGGCACGTCCCTAACTATAAGGCCCACGGGGGGGAGGAACAAAGCAGGAGAAGGCGAGCCGTTTACGCTGAAGAGGCTGGAAAAGGAGGATGAGGGATATAAGGCGTATTTCTGGCCCGGCATGGTTTTTGAAGTGCATCCGGGCGGCGTGCGGCGCATTAAGCCGGAACTTAACGGGGAGAAGATGGATCAGGCGGAGGAACCGCCTTTTTTGTCCGTGCAGGGAGGGGATAAGGTATTTTTGTATCTTGAGCGGAGCGCGGATAACCATGATTGCATTACGTATGCGGAAGTAACGGCGGAGGAAATAGGGCTGGCGCGCGCGGTCAGAATTTATCTTGGGGAATTCAAGGAAGAAACGGATGAAGCCGGAGAAAAGATCCTGAAGTATCATGAGGCGTGGAGCGGCCATGTTCATTATGCTCAAAGTTCCCTGAATGAGGGTTGGAGGGCTGTGGTTGATACGGATGAAGAAGGCGCGCCGGATATGGCCTATGTGAAGAAGGGCGATATTTACATAGCCGGGCAACTGGCGCAGCGCGGCGGGGGCACCTGGGAGGTGGCGCCGAAAGAAGAGGGGGAAATCTGGCTGGAAGTGAAATGCACCGGGGATGGCGTCATTACAAGTGCCGAACTGAAAGAAACGAAAGGATCTTCCAAGCCGCTCCAGTATGTAGCGGAACCGGATGACGAAGAAGCCGAAGAGGAATTCACTTATTGCTTCCTTCTGGCGAAGGTAGAGAAGCTTGAAGAACCCTTGCAGGAGGATGGTAATTTGCCGTCTCTGGTGTCAGTGAAACAGTATGCCCTGGGAGCGGTTTATTGCGGGGTTGCCCCTGATGAATTGGGGTTGAAAGCCGGGAAAGGTATTGAGATTGTGGATTTGGCTGACGCGTGGAAAAAAGAAATTGCCGCTCTTATTGAGGACGCAAAGGAACCTTCCAGCGGAGACTATTCCCTGATTTATGAAGAAGAGGAAGGCGCGGGGAAGGGCGAAAAAGGGAACAAGGGGAAACCTTACAAATTCAAGCTTTTGTGTTCTTCTGATGGTTCTGTGTTGCTCAAAGAAGAAGATGGACGCATTTATTTTTCCGCAGTCGGTAAAATGCCGGAAGCGGGGGATGGTCTTGAATATGAAAAGCAGCAGAACGGAGAAGGAATTGAGGAAGAAACTGATATATTAAAAATAAAAATTGATTCCTCCGTGGATTCCAGCGTGGATGATGGCGGGAAATGGCCGGTGAATTTGTCCGTATCTCCAGCCGGGCTAAAGGGGGAATTGGATTTGACTGTGGACACGCAGAAGCATGACGTGGGCGGAGGCTATAAAGTGGGCTTGTCTGCGGTGGACAGGGGTACTTTGTCTTTGGAAGTAACTCCCGGAACTCCGGAAGAATCATTGTCTTTCCGTACTCCACTCCGCCAAAATGGGAAATATGTGGTGCTGGATTATGAATCAAGTTGGTCTGATGCCGTCAACGGTGTGAAGGCAGGCCTGTTTCTGCGGAATAATAAATTGGCTGTGGAGCTGTACGCAGACACGGAGCCGGATGGCTCTGATAATCTTATAAGCGATTCATGGACGGTGTTGGCTTGCGATAGCGACCATGCAATACGTCTGCACCGGGACGAAAACGGGAAAATCTATATCCAGCAGGGGGTCTGGTTTGCAACCTCCGGAATTTATTCACCGATAAATTGATAAAAATGAACTACGCAATATTCTGCTATAGAGAAGACTATAAATGCCTTGAATTGTGCGTTAAGCAAATTCGGCGGGCGGATTGTAATGCCAGGATTTATTTATTTGATGACGGGGCGCGCCCGTTAGAGCCGGGGCAGATACCCGCCGGGAAGGATGTGAGTTACAAGGTGACTTATTTTCCGCGGCGGGGAAATTTGAATGGTCTGGAATGTGTGCGGGGCATCCTGGGCTGCATGCTGGATATACCGGGCAAAGAGCCTGTGGTGAAGATAGATGCAGATACCTTGCTTATGGATAAAGCTGAAATTGTCCGATCCCTGAAAGAGCGGAACAAGCTTGCCGGGGGCATGCAATGTGCCGAGCCTCTGGCGTGGAGCGGTTGTTGCTACTGGATGACCAGGGCCGCCATGAGGGATGCTCTGGAGCTATTGGCGCAAAGGGAATGGCCGGAGGGGAAGCAGAAGTACCCGGAAGATGTGACGATCTCTCAAATTGTGGCTTATCTCTACGGGAGGGAAGGAGTAGATATGCTGGAGTTCCGCGGAGGGCGTCATTTAATCGGTGTACGGACATGTGATCCGTCCCTGCTGGTCAAGATTGCGGAAATTGCCAAGAGCGGGGTATGTGCCGCTCATTGCGGGCAGATGTCTTTTTACCGGCAATTTCAAGAGCAATATGGGGAGACGCTGCGTGAAGCGTGCGCGCGGGTGATGTGGTGGATATTGCATGCTAGCGGTCCTGATTCCAAGACTTTTGAAAAAGCTCCTGAAGGGTAGGATGGAGCTTTATTTGGATATTGAGAGCGGGATTTTTCGGAACCGCGCGGGTGATGAAAATATGAATTTGTGCGGGGTGCGTCTTGTCCGCAGGCAGGATGTGCCCGTGTCTTTATCCTTTTTGGGGCGTGAGCTTGAGGCCGGGCGCGTTACGTTGGCGGCCTATCATAAAAGGAACGGGCAGTTATTGGCTTACCAGGAAGGGCAAATAACGGGCGGGGCCGTGGAAATGGTGGTTGATTTTGATACACAGGAAATACGGGTGGCGGCCAGGGAAGCGGAGGGCAAAACTATAGAGGCGCGGGTGGCTGTGCTGGTGGAGACGGAGGAAGGGAAAGGTGTTTATCATTCTCTTCCGTTGAATTTCTATTTGGAGCCGGGGTTGATAGGGGATGAGCATTTGCCGAATTCTGCCCGGCCGGAATGGGAAATGATGTATGAAACTGTGTTGGAAAGAGCCGAAGAAACGGAAGGCTATGCAGGTTCCGCTTTGGCCTCCAAAAGGGCCGCCGCCGCTTCCGAGGCCGCCGCCGGCACGTCCGCAACCAACGCGGCCCGTGACGCTAAGAGTGCCCATGACGCTAAAACGGCTGTGGAGTCGCTGGCTACCACTTGGCCGGAAACGGTCAGCAATGGAAAGCAACAGATTATTGAGGCCAAGAATGAGGCTGTTACTGCTATTCAGGACAAGCAAGCCAATTCTGTTCTTGCCGTGGGGAGAGCACAAAAAACTGCTACGGATAAGATTTCCGGAGCGCAGGCGGACGCCGTTTCCGCCGTTCAGGCGGCGGGAAAGGAAGCGCAAGGAACAATCACGCCCCTTGTCCAACGTGTCGAAACCGCTAAAGAGGCTATAGATCAGGCGGAGGGTCGCATCAATACGGCCGCGACTAATGCCGCGAATTCTGCCACTAGCGCGGGCAACTCTGCAACAGCGGCGGCTAATGCTCTGGCGGCTATTCCGCAGGTGGACGCCGAGGGAAATATGACGCTTGCCGGCAATATTACTGTGATGTCGGCGTCCATTAACGGGCCATTTGTCGCAGGGAGGCCGGATGGCACCGTTAGCGCGGGGACTTGTAATCAGATTTACGGCATCACGAGATTTTGGCAGTCCCTTGATGTTCGGGACGGGGGATGGTGGCGGGGGACAATGATGTTCGAATCGGGCATGCTTAACATTGCACAGGGGGCAAGCCTGAACTGTATTGGACCTGCGGCATTTGCAAGTACACTTAACGCCAACGGGGGCGTCAATATTCCGCAGGCCGTGGGAGCGTCAACGGATACGGGGGCGGTCAATCGCCTGTACGCGGCGGGAATGGGCGGAGTGACGGACATTTTTTCCCTTCATTTTTTCCTCAATACGGACAGCATCACAGCGACGGGGCCAGCGCAAACTTCTGTTCTTGTTGCTGGGCTGTACGCCCGGACGAACGTCCCCGCCAATACGCACAGCACGATCGTTTGTACTTTCGCGGGCCCGGCCGGGCAATGGAATTATTCAAGTTTTGCAGGGTTTGCCATTCCCTGGCAATTAACGTCCGCGGGCAAATTGACCGTGGACATTGGGAGGGGGTCAAAGACGGTACGGAAAGATTTAACGCAGGAATCGTACAGCATCATCCCCGGCAATGAACTGGCCTATAATACCGGCGAAATTCTGGATATTACGTTTGACAATGCGCGCAATGCGGCGCGCGGTGGGTATGTCGTGCGTGTCCGGGAAATCTACGCAGCCGAGACCGCGCGGATCTGGAAGGTAAAGACCACAACCAGCTTTATCCCGGCGACGCAAAACGAGCCAATTCCTTATATTGTCAATAAAGTCATTTATCATCAATATGCCCCCCGATCGTACAATGCCGGGGATTATGGGGACGCCTATGGCTCATTGTATTTGCTGACAGGAGGGGGAAGCAGTCAGCAACTTTGGAAGATTGCCGCGGTGCGCGGCGTGACCACCTTTGAAACGGGCACGGGTTTTTCCTCCATTGTGACGGATATACCGGGAATTTCCGGTGGATCTGTCAGCGTGTTTGTTGGGGCGGCGGAGCGCACCAACTACCAGCCCGGCAACGTCAATCCGGTTTATTACGCTCTGGAAGCTTTGGCTGTCAATGCCATTGAATCCGAGGAAACGGCTGATTTTGTGGACATTAACATTCCCTTGTAATCATGAGTAACGCAGAAATACAGATACATTTTCCCCGGCCCGGCGAATGGGAAGAATTTACCTTGACGCCCATTTACCAGGCCGCGGGCGGTTATAGACCTCCGGCGCGCTTTACGCAGGACAATATACCCGTGGATCAAGCCCCGGCTATGCGGGCGGTAGTTGCCGCTCTGGTAGGACTGGGTGAGGACTGGCAAGCGGGGCAGGTTTGGGCGCGGTTGAAAGAGATTTGCGCCAGGCAGGGGGATGATCCTGTGCGGACGGTGGAAACCGTGGATTTGACCGTTGAGGCCGTCAACTCTCAAGGAGGCCGCCGGATTTTCACAGCCCGTGACTACCCCGAATTTACGGTTGCTTCACCCGCCGCCGTGGACTTTTTCAAATACTTCACAAAGCAAAACCATGAGTAAATTAAGTGACGAGCAAAAGCAGGCCGCCCTTGAGGCGGGGAAGCAGGGCATGAAAGATGCCTACGAAAAAAGCAAAACTAAAACCGGCCTGAAGTGGTGGGAACGCCTTTTGTGGGTAGTCCTGGCAGGTGCTGCCTATGCGGCTTCCGCTCTGCTGGGTGGCTGCGGCCATTCCGTTGACGTGACGCCGAAAAAGACGGTGGTATGCAAGGACGGTTCCTGCCTGGTGCTGGAGCCGGGGCATATCTCCTATTCCCAGGCCCAGCCGGAAACGGACGTTCCGCCCGTCGTTCAACCCCTTAAGAAGTGAGGCCATGACCGGTTCCTTTGTCAACGTGTCCTTGCTGGGGGCCAATGCCGTGTCCGTGCTTGCATCCGTCACGGCGGGCAACCCCTTTTTGGAGTACATTCAAAACGGGGCGAGCGTGGCCGCGGTCATGGGAATTTTTCTGTGGCGAGAAATGAAACGGGCGGAACGTTATGAGCGGCTCTATGATGACGAACGCAAAAAACGCATTGATGCGGAAAATAAGTGTTCCGGCTGTGAGTTCGTCCGCAAGGCGCATGAAGAATTTCTGGACAACAGGGACTAGTTCCAACTGTAAAGTTTTTCTTACCAGTTCCAACTATTTAACAATTAAATAATTATATGATTATCAAAGAATATCAGGAATTCAAACCCGTTCAGCGCGCCCTGGGGCTGAAGGCGGATGGGATGCCGGGGCCTAAAACGCTGGCCGCTGTAGCTCTGAAATTGCGCTGTCATGAAATATGGTCCGCGGTCCAGGCCGCCGTGAACGTGACGCCTGACGGCATCCCCGGCCCTGCCACGGCCCGCGGCATTGCCGCCGCCCTGGATATTGCCCTGCCCCGGTCCTGGCCTGACCAGGCAACCGTCCGGGCCGGTCTTTCCATTTTTGGCCGTGCAGGAGATGAAAGCAACCTTGTTTCCCTTGTCCCCCCTTATCCTTTATATTATGAGGGGCGGCCCGTGAAAACGATCCGCGTGCATCAGGCAATCGCCCAGGACGTTCAGGCGGCCCTGGCGGAAGTCCTGGCCGCGTATGGCCTGGACCGGATCCGCGCGCTTCACCTGGACCAGTATGGCGGATCCTACAATGACCGCAGCACGGCCGGAGGCAAAAGCAAGAGCATGCACGCCTGGGGGATTGCCCTGGACTTTGACCCGGTGCGGAACAGTTATTCCTGCAAAGCCCCCCATGCCGGGCTTTCCCGCCCGGAGTGTGAAGAGTGGTGGCGGATATGGGAAGCCCATGGGGCCGTTTCTCTGGGCCGTGAACGGAATTATGACTGGATGCACCTTCAGTTCGCGCGGCTGTAAAACAGTAATCTTTTGAGCGTCAAAAAATTACAGATAAAAATATCTTGCAGAAAGTTCCGTTTTTCTGTATATTTGCCGTGCCGGGTTGGTCCCGGAACTAAGAAAGGAGGTGTAATATGTGATAATAGACTGGCATTCAATACAACGGCTGATTGAGCTTTTGATAGTTCTGTTCAGCTGACAAAAAAGGCCCCGGCTGCTGGAACAGCCGGGGCCGATTGTTTAGAAGGTGAACATGTGATGTTCGGCAATCAATACGTCCTTACTATGCTCTTTTTGCCGGATTTGTCAAGCGTGCGGTTGTCATGCTGGCGCGGCTAATAATGCCGCTTTTTTTATCATCGTCAGGATATTTGAAACGTATATTTTTTGCTACGCTTCTTCCCGCGGGAATCCCATTTGACGGTGCGGCCGTCATTTAATTTGAATGTCTTCCCTCCGTAGGTTGAATTAAGAAGGAAGGAAAAGCGTTTGTTGGATGCCTGGGTGAGTTTGTAACGGGGTATCTTGCTTTCATGCCCGTTTTCGTCCGTTTCCGTCACGTATTCCGTACGTGCGTCAATAAGAGATTCAAATGAGTTTCGTTCAATGCAGATTTCTATGATTTCGTCCCACTTGATTTCTCCGTATGTTTCACCGGGCTTCAGGCGTGCCGCCGCCGTTTGAACCAAGTCGCGCATGTCCTGAAGGTTTTGGTCTCCGCCTCCGTATATTTCATCCGGCCGTTCCCCGAACGGATCGCCAATGCCAAGCAGGGAGACAATACCCGCAATAATGGATGATGTGCGTTGAAACCCTGCTCTTGTTTTGTCCGGCATGGGCCGTTTTTGCTCTATCCAGTTGCGAACAAACGCATGCAGGCAGGCCAGCAGTTCTGCCCGGTTGCCGGAATCTTGAATGGTTTCAAGGTCAATGACGCGCTGAACTGTCCGGTCCTGGGGATTGGATTCTGTCAAATTCAAGTCGCATATCAGCAGCCGGGAAGCAAGGTCTGTGTTCCACTCCAGGGAGTTTCCGGTGATGAAGACGGTGGCGCAGTTTTGCTTGGTAACAAGAGATTGCGTATGAAATGGGCGTATGTCTTGGGAGACGGAAGAAATGAAGGATTCTAAACAAGTAGATTGCAGCTTGCCGCGCAGGTTGTCAAAATAGACGTAGGGCGCGCGGGTGTTAAGGATGGTGTTCAAGACTCCTTGAAGCTTTTCGTCGTCATAATACCATGGATGTTTTGCGTTATTGTTGTACGTGATGCCGGTGGCAAGGTCTGCCAATAGTGATTTGCCGGATCTTTGAGAATTGGAGGTATAGACATAACCAAGTCGAGGTGAGGACAAGGGGAGCATGGCGGATGCGTACAGGGCGACGCAGGCGCAGGTATGGACCGCAAATGAGCGGGATGTGGCGGATGTGGCCCGTTCCTGGAGGTCAGAGGAAGACCAGTCCAGAAAGGGGAATTCTTTATGCCAGTTGCGCCAGATAAGCAAGGCTTGCTCCAGCGGCATTTCCGTGTCGTAGTCCACGGCGGTTTTTAGGGTGTAGATCTTACTTTCCGGATCATAGCCGCGCTGGTTAAGGTGGTAGGTACCATTAGGGAGCATGGCCGGAGTGATTTGGTCGTGGATTTTGATCAATTCCGGGATGGCCGTGAGGAATTCCATGGATGAAAGGGTTAATTTTGCCAGCGGTTCTTTCATGGGCTGGTAAACAAGTGTGGAGTCGTCTTTGGAGCGGAAAGCGCACGGGCAGATATACTTTTCCGCGGCGGAAATGAAATTGTTGGGGTTAAGGTACACGGTTTTCCCGTCGTCTGTGATATACAAAGGAGAGCCGGCCAGATTATAAATAGGGGCATTGGCGCGTTGGAGGGCTATGGCAACACGTTCGCACCATTTGGGGGTTGTCGTGCCATTTTTGGAGGGCATGGCAACTTTGATTCTTCCGTCCGGCGTAAGGTCGTCTCCGGCAGGGGCCGGGCCTGGTTGCTCCGGACCGGCCAGAAATTGCTGAAGATCCGCACCGGAGGCGTTGGTTAGCAAATTTTGTAATTTGAGAATAAGTTCTTGGGGGAAAGTCATTTTTTGGGAGGGAGTAAGGGAGTGAGAGATTGGAGGGCAGCATTGAGGCCGTAGGTGGTGCAGGCTGCGGCGGCTTGCTGGATCAAGGGCAACGGCCATTCATCCGGCCGGGCAACGATTTCCGCGGCGCGGGTTGTCCAATCCTGTTCTACGTTGCGGAGCGGAGTGGCGTAGAGCAGGGGGCGCAAGGTGGGGCGCGGGTTGAAATACAGGAGTTCTTGAAGCTTTTTCTCGCCGTTTACGGTGCGATAACAGCCGGGCAGGCGCGGCATGACAAGATGGTTTGTGAGGGCCTGAGCGTCCGCGCCAATGAGGGCTAAGGCGGGTTTTATCTGGTCCACATAGCCGCGCCATTCTTCGTGTGTGGCCGCTTCCAGCCGGAAGAGTACATGCAGAGAGCGGGAGCCGGAGAAGGTGATGGAGACAATGGGGAGAGGCAAAGTAATGAGTGCCTGGAGCCATTGTTTTACGTCGTCCATTTGATCTGATTCCAGCAAGGCATGACGCCAGGTGAGGACGCATTCTGAAGAGCGGCGGCTTTTTTTTCCGTCCCTGATACGGAAAAATCCGTCCACGGGCTGCCCCAGGAAGATAATGCCGTCCGGGGCGGCCGTGGGAATATGTTTGGCCTGGTCTGGCCAGAGGCATTGACCTTGCGTTTTTCGGTCGGCAAAAATGATTGTTTTTTCACCGCGTGCCGTATCAAACAGGGCGCGTAAATACAGATCCGGCGTAACTATGGCCGGATCTGTGGCGGAGATGTTGGCGAGAAAATAGCGGGATAATACTGGAGCCCCTTTTTCCGCCAGGGTGGCAATGACGGAAGAATCAAGCTGCGGGACTGGCGGCGGTCCTGTGGGGGCCTTGGGTGGCGGGTTGTATTTGGCTGGCCCGTTGGCTATGCGTTTAGAAGGGGGCAAGGTAGCCGGTTCCGGTTTTTTGCGTCCCTGGGATTTGTCGGTGCCGTAGTTACCCTTGGGGCGGCGCGCCGCGTCTTCCAACTTGCGCCGGAGTTCCTTTTCATTCCACGGCGGTTCGCACCGGGCGTTAAATGATAACAGGATAGGCCAGGCTTCCTCCAAAGATAGATTGTAGTCGTTTACAAGGATGCGGCATGCGCGGAAGGTGGCAGCATGGCCGCCAGAACCGGAAACAGCCGGTTCCAGGGTATCAATATGTTTTTGTGCGCGGGTGATGGCGTCCATGGTCAAAGGTCAAGATTGAGTTCCGGGTGTTTGCGTGTGCGGTGGGCGGGGGTGTCCTGCTTCTTTTTCCTGCGGCGTTTCTTTTGGGCCTTCCGGCTGGTCCAGGAAACTTGTGCGAGCTTGTGCAGGGCGGTTTTGCCGTATTTGTCGATAAGAGCTTGCGCTTGGGCGGGTGTTAAGGAGTCCAGGAAAGCGTTGCAGGCATGCGCCCGCATGGATGAGGCGGATATTGTGTCGCTGGTCAGCAGAGCGAGATCGGAATGAGACAAGTTTTTTACTGATTCCGGGCAGTATAGTTTGGCGAGTTTGTAAACATTCCGGGTAACGCGTTGCGGGTGGTAGCCGTTACGGAAGATAATAGTGAAAATTCCGATAAGGATATGCAGGCGTGCGTCCGCTATTTCTTCTTTCACCACGTCAAGCTGATGATGATTCAAACCGCATTCATAGAGTTCTTTTGAGAGTTCATGGAGGATGGGAGCGGCATCAAAAGGCGCATTCCATTGTTCCTGCGTTTCGCCGTAGGCGTGCAGCAGGTGATCCAGTAAATCGCCGTAAACGTGTATAACAGAGGGGCTGGAACTCATAATGCACCCTCCTTCCAAGACAAGGCTTGCTCCAAAAGTGGAGCTAAAAACAAGATGTTTACTACATTTTTTACTACGCTAAATGCGTAAAATGTTGAAAGTAAACATGGAGGCGGGAGCGGGAATCGAACCCGCGAATAACGATTTTGCAGACCGTCGCCTTACCACTTGGCTACCCCGCCGCTGATGTTGTGCGCGGATACTAGGGAAAAGAACCGCGGGTGTCAATCTCGTTTTTGGAAAAGATGCTTTGTTTTTAAGTGAAGGGCTCTTAGGAGGCTGTCTTTTTCTTTGACGGAACGGACAGAGAAGGAGAGAATGCTTGTTTTTTAAGGCATCATGATTGTGCGGCGGAATGCCGCCCGTGCCTGTTGTCAGATCTATATGGAGCAACTTTGTTCCAAAATGGCGTGAATCAGGATATAAAAACGCACCAGGAGTTTTTTTGCAAGTTCACGGCAGCACGTAAAATTAGAGGGGAGGTCGTTCCTCTTCGTTCCGAATGAGGGGGGACTACGCGTTAAACGTGTTGATGGGTTCAGGGAACGCCGCCAGAATACCGGAAGGCTGATGGTTCAGTCTTTCCAAAAAGTAAACAACAACAATAGCAATGAACAATTATATACCAATCAACAAGGCAGTTAATCCCGTCTGCATTTATCAAGGGGATGAGCCTCTTATCAGCAAGATGCTCGGCGTTGATGAAATGATATATGGCTTTGACGGAACTCCCTCGGATTATGCCACCTGTGTCGGAGCGCCGGAAATGTTCATCAAGGTCGAGGAAGACGGCCTGTATTATTTCGGCGTGGAAGCCGACGACACAGGCAGCCTGACGATTGCCGGTGAGCAAGCTATAAAAAAGGATGGGACACCACCCAACGGCAAACTGAATATTGAAACCGATTCCAGGTACCTGAAAGCGGGCTATTACAAGGTGGCCCTGTCGTGGACCAACAACGCCTACACCCCCGTCAGCAACAACGCTGCCGCGTTCAATGTGACGATGGACAGGGAACCCATTCAGGCAGGGAAGTATGAAGGCAACTCGACGATGAAGCGCGAATTCTCGCCGTCCCCCAAAATCAAATTGTGGACGATTGAGAAGGAATCCGCTATCACCTGTGAGCCATCCAAGGAAGTGGAACTGGAATTTGAGAAACCGGAACCCGTCTATTTGGAAGGGAATGGTGGCTGCAATGTAAGTAGCTTGAGACCTAAGATTTGCGTAACGGTTTGCAAAGATGAATCGGAAAACGTATGGAGGTGTCGTGTTATTTCCGTTTCTGCCGGAGCCAAGCTAACTATGTATGAAGGCATTTACGTGAATCCCTATGTTGATCCCCCTCTCAATGGAGAAGAAGCCACCGAAGCGGTCAACGAAATGAACGGTTACCAGACCCGCGGAAGAGTGGGCACATGGCACACGCCGCAGGCTTCCCTCGCCCACGAAGAACACCACCGCCGTCAATGGGAGGATGCCTACAAGTTCTACTGGAAGGACTCCAAAATACAGGAAATGCTTGAAAATCAGACTATCTCCTGCGACAAAGAACCGAACATGGATAAAGCCGTGAAGTTCATGCAGGCTCTTGCCAATGAAATGGCATTGGATCTTTGGACGGAGACATCAGCCTATGTACTGGCGTTGCCGGATGATGCCAATGACAGACCCTATTGCGCCGGACAGGAAGCCCTGAACGAGGCAACCGCCTATGTCATTCGTCTGGCCGACGCGATGGGGTGGAACAATGTGCCCAGGTTTATCACGAAACCTGGAACGATCGAGCCTCCCTGTTTCATGCCTCCGGTCAGCGAAGGTGAAACCCGCAGCATGGCTGTTGCGGAGGAACCGGCGCCCTTGACCCTCTCCATGGCGGATACTTCCCAATTCACGGAAGGCAAAATCACAGTCCGCTTCCGCAACGAAGGAAACGAGACTGTCCGGATTCCGGACGAAATCAACGACGAAACGTCCGATTTCTTTTTCGTGACGGTGTTGAGGACGCAACAGGGGAAAATGCGCGTTCTGAACAGGGAAATTGGCACTATGACCTTCCAGCGACCCTTGAACTACCGGGAGCTTGCACCCGGTCAGGAATACAGCGTCACGATTCCGGTGTGTCTGGATGAAGTCGATCTGGAAGGCTGGAAACAATGTTCTTGTGAACTCGAAACGCGCTACTATAATCAGCAGGGTAAGGATTGTTTCCTGGGGGTTCTTCGGGCAACGGCCAAGCTCACGCTGCAATGAAAAAAATCTTCCGGTATTTAATACTTCTGGCAAGCCTGTCCCTCCATGCCGCGGCATGGGGGGACATGGCCGACAACGGAGTGGAATGCTCCGTGGTGATGGAAAAAACCGAATTTGACGCGAGGGCTGCCTTCCCGGACTTCAAGCTGGTGTTCACGAACAAGGGCGAAAAGACCGTGCGTCTTTTCGATGACTTCTATCCTCTCAAGGATAACGGTCCGCATATTTCCATAGAGATTTTTTGGAAATTGACAAAAGAGAAAAAGGAAAAGGTAGCAGCATATTACCCTCATTATTGCATTGAGCGAGGACAGTTCTTGAACTTCATCACGTTGAAGCCGGGAGAAAGACATGAAGTGCTCATCAAAGATGCGTATCTGTTGATGCACTATTTTGGGCCTTCACGCCGCCTTCGCAATGGTGAGAAATATGAGTTGGAAGTAATCTTTCGTGACGGATATGGAGATCCCGGTGTTCGGAGGAAGTATGTAGGAAGAAAAGATTTCTCCGTGGTCGATCAATCGCCCTGGAGATAGTGAGACATTTTATTAGGGCCTTATATACTTGACTTCGGTTCCTCCATATGCTATTAATTAGTCATACTAAGGAGGCAACCATGAACGACCGCTTAACTATTTCAATCTTTGAGCTTTTTGAAAAATTCCCCAATGAGGAATCAGCTAAAAAGTATTTAGAGGAAAAGCGGTGGGGCGATAAGGTAGTTTGCCCGTTCTGCGGGAAAAGCGAAAAACAGTATAGAGTAAAGAGGAACGGGGTTGAGGGGTATTTTGAATGTGGAGAGTGCGGGAAAGTTTATACTGTTAGAACTGGAACTATCTTTGAAAGAAGCCATGTTCCACTTCATAAGTGGATATTTGCTTTCTATCTAGTAGTGACTTCCAGAAAGGGTATTAGCTCCATGCAACTTTCCAGGGAAATTGGGGTTACGCAAAAAACGGCGTGGTTCATGCTTCAAAGGATTAGGGAAGCATGCAATTCCAACCATGATGACGATGACAATAACGGCTTTCTATCTGGAATTGTTGAAGCTGATGGGGTGTATATTGGAGGCAAGGAATCCAATAAGCACGAATCTCAGAAATTGAAGGCTGGGCGCGGAATTGTTGGAAAGACAGCGGTTTTAGGAATGAGAGCCAGAGCAGGAAAGGTTTTAGCAAGGGTTATTCCCGACACTTCAAGAGATACAGTTCACCAAGTTTTGAATAAGTATTTGAGCCGGGATTCCGTTCTGGTTACTGATGAACATGCTTCTTACAAAGAATCACAGTTCAATCATCAGGTGGTGAATCATAGTGCCAAGCAGTATGTTGACGGAATGGCCCATACTAACGGCATCGAGAGCGTATGGGCGGTTTTGAAGAGAGGATTCTATGGAATCTACCATTCATTCAGCACAAAACATTTACAGAGATATGTAGATGAATTTGCGTATCGGTTGAATGAGGGAAATGTGAAAATCCACACATGGGTAAGATTGGATTCTCTTATGGCTAAAGCATTTTCGACGAGAATTACTTACGCCGAATTGAAGAATTGACCGCCACCTTGCGAGCAAGGCGACGGCCTAAGTCATGCAAATCAAAGAATCGCCCCCTTCCCCGAAAGGAAGGAGGCCAGTTAATTCACCGCCGAAAGTTAGAATGACCAGCTAAAGCCAACTGTGATAAAGTGGTATGGGTCAACATCTGACCAGTATTTCGTTATTTCGTATCCAATAACGATGTCTGTTTTTTCTGCAACAGCAAATTTGAAACCGATTAATGCCGAGTAAGTTCCACTAGAATCAGACTCAGATACTTTTTCTCCACCTCCAGAGAGTTCCTGTTTATAATAATGAAGGCCTATTTTGCCGCCTAAATAGAAAGTGGCAGAATCAGATAAGGGGACATTGAAAGAATATCCAGCGGTAAATGGGAATACCTGTTGTTTCCATTTCAACTCCCCTTCGTAGGTTTTAGAACCTGTAAGCGCGCCGAGATTGAAAGATAATTCATGGAAAACAGAACCCGCTGGAATGTTAGCGTGAAGTCCTAATTGGGCACCGTACAGGTCTGGCATATCTATTCCATAATCATTCCCCGAATGGAATCCGTACATTCCTCTAATGCTCATTCCAAAATTGGAATCATACCGTGTTGAATATGCGGAACTATAATTCCCTCCCATTCTATAATAGTTCCAAGGGTCACTAGAGGCGGCCTGTGCGGTACATGAGAGGCTCAGAAGCCCCAAACTGGCGATGATGGTTTTCGTGTTCATGATGTTTTTAGGTTTTGGATTCCTTAGAGAGGACAAAGAATTATCCTAATGAGATATAATATTGTCCAATAAAAGAGCTATTATTATCCTAATAGGATTTTGTCAACCCTAAACAGTTAGGATTCTTCCATTCATCCTCCTGATAGGAGAAAATTACCCGCATGGACGAGAAACGCCCGCTGGATATTCAGACTTTGGGAAGGTGGTTAGAAGAGAACAAAGTGTCTCGCACCGAACTCGCTTCCTCCCTAGGTCTAGCCAGAAGCACCATTGATAACTATTTCTCCAAGGGCAGTATTCCGAAACACGTCCAGATTCTAATTTCCCGCTACATGCAGGGCCGGGAACCAGCATCTAGCAACGATTTTGTTTCTCAACTGAGCGTTCCTATCCCTAACAAAATTCTCAATTTGGCCGTTCGGGCGGCGGTTCAGAAGGATATGAGCGTGGAGGAATTTGTGGTGTGGGCAGTGAGAGAGGAGACGCGCAGAATGATGAATAGAAGGGGGGATGATTAGAATACACCCTCACGAGAAATAAGAAAATAATCAGTTGACATGTGTAAAAACTATTGTAAGATTCAATCACAAGGTTGTTACTGGTTGCTTAGTGTAACTAGCCACTGAAACATGTGGTGAAGGTGACAATAAATTCTATTCAACCACGCTCGAAAGGCGTGGTTGTCTTATTTTATAAGGGGATTATGTCTGTTAATAAACCGTGGAACTCATTTCAAGAGCAAGCGAAAAAGCTCATCAATAGAAATCTTGAAGCAGATGAAGAGGAGCTTACAGAAAAACTAAAATCTGTTAATTACTATAGGTTATCGGGTTACTTTCATACTTTTTATGAAACAGATTATACAAAAAGCCCACCAATAAAAATAGATAAATTCCGAAAAGGAACATCTTTTAATTTAGTATGGAATTATTATCGTTTTGACCGCAATTTGCGTTTCCTTGTAGTTGATGCTATAGAGCGAATAGAAATAACACTAAGAACATCTATAGCTTATTATTGGTCTTATTATTCAAAATGCAATACGCCGCATAAAAATATTAATTCTTTTTCAAAGTTTCAGAATATGTACAAAAATAGTAAAGAAGAATGGGCTATTCATTATAAACAAAAAACTTCCGATATTCTCAATCTTCCAGTATGGGTATTTTGTGAATTATGGTCATTTGGGGATATTCGGCACATTTTCTCAACTAGATTAAATACAAAAATTCGAAGGGCAATACATAAACAATTTAAGATTAAAAATGCTGATTTTTTTAACTACATTCTTTATGTTCTCAATGCTATTCGTAATTCTAGCGCTCATCATTGTCGTATATGGAATAAACAATGGCTATCTGATAATCAAAGATTCGACATTCATGATGCCATATATAAAGAAGGTGGAGATTGGAATCTAATATGGAATAAGACGAAAGAAAATTGGGAGATTCCTAATAAATTGACTCATAATACTAATACCTTTATAAGTTGGAATAAAAATTCTACGGCCTTTGTATTAACTATTTGTAGATATTTATTAAAACAAATTGCTCCGCAAAGTCGGTGGAAACAGCGTCTATATGATTTATTGAATCATCCTGATACACCAAGAAATGTTATTGCAGAAATGGGGTTTGTCGGAGAATGGAAAAATCATCCAATTTGGAAAGACTGATAAAAAGATTTTTCCTAACTTAAGTATATAAGACCCTTTTATTACAAGGTGACTTTAAAGTATGAGAATAACGCTTACGATCCCTCTAGTGGCAATGCGGTCACGTTCAACGTCACGATGGATAAGGAACCTATCCAGGAAGGGAAGTACGAAGGGAACTCGACGATGAAGCGCGAATTCTCGCCTTCTCCCAAAAGCTCGCGCTGCAATGAAAAAATCTTCCAAATTTTAGGGCTTTTGGCCAGCCTGTTCTTCCATGCTCCTGCATGGGGGGATATGGCCGATAACGGGATTGAATGTTCCGTGGTGATGGAAAAGGCTTCGTTCGATCCAAGAGCCGCTTTTCCGGACTTCAAGCTGGTGTTTGCCAACAAGGGAGAAAAGGCTGTGCGTCTTTTCAACGACTTCTATCCTCTCAAGGAACGCGGGCCGAATATCATCATCAAGATATGGAGTCAGGGAAACGGAAGGAAGGGAGAAAGGCCAACGGCATGGTATCTTCCCTCCTATCAAATGGAACGTGTCGCGGATCTTATGCGCTTTATTACCCTGAACCCCGGAGAAAAATATGAAGTGCCCGTCAAGGATGCATACCTGCTGCTGACCTATTTACAACCTCTGGCCAGCGGAAAAATATACGAACTGGAAGTACGTTTCCGGGACGGATATGGAGATCCGGGTACCCGGAGGGAGTATGTGGGGAAAAAGGATTTTATCGTCATGGATCAAACCTCCAGGTGAATTTGAAAAATTGATACGGCCCCATTCATGAAATATGAACGGGGCTTTTTTGTGGAGGAGGTCTGTTCCCCTGCTTTGGGATCTTAAACTATGGAGCTTGTGCGGAAGGGTATTTAGGGGAGATTTTTGAATGCTGAAATAAACGATGATGGTAGCAGAGTAGCTCATTTTTCCTGTAAATCCAGGAAAAGGACATTTCCGTAACAGGGACGGGGAAAGTTTCAGGAGCCGGTTGTGTCCGCCCGTGCAGTGGAAAGTCCGCTGTCAGACTGGCCGTGACTCAGCATTGATGCAAATAGTTCGTGCGTGTTTTTAACGGTTGGATAACAGTTGTTTCAACTCCGGAAGGCGAAAGTGCAGCGGAGGAAGTTCCTGCTCAAGCTCAGCTGACTTTTCTTTTCTCAGCATTTCCGCCCGTTTTTCCAGTTTTCGGGCTTCTGCCAGAATGTTGCGTATTTCCTGCCGGCCACGGCCGATGTGGGCGGCGGCCCGGACTGGGTCCGGAGTGAATCCCGGCCCTCCCTTAAGATATTTTTCAAAGTATTGCTGGTAGCGTTCCGCCAATTCCCTCCCTTTGGCAAAAAGCTTGCGGTCTTCTTCCACATAGGCCGTCACGGCGGGATCCACGTTTTTCGTGCTCAGGTCCGCCAGTTCTTCGTCCCTTTCCCGCAACAGGTCCGCCGCATCCCTGCTGCTTTCTTCCAGGCCCGGAAGATTAGGGTTCTTTTTCAGTTTCAGGAGGCGCTGCACCAGTGCGTCGCTTTTTTCCGAGTATTCCGTATTGATATCCGCCGCCTTTTTCCAGTAGGAGACGGTAGGATCACCGCAGGAGGCCATCAGGAACGCGGCCAGCATGGGGAGTATGCGCCGCAGGAAAGCAGAGGCATTCATTTATCTTTTGTAGCATGCCCCCGGCGGGAATCAAGGGTGTTTTCCGTTTCCTCTGTGGCTGTTCGCGTTGAAAAGCGGTGAAACTTAATTGATTTCAATTCCTGAGTTTTTCTTTTCCATCGGAGGGGGCATTTCCACCACGCCGCTGCTGTTTCCGGGGTTCAGCAAAATTTCCACTTCCAGAGGCAGGGTCGTATCCGCCAGCAGCCCTTCCGGGATGGAGATGCCTATGGGAGCGGAGTTTTTGCCGGGCAGTACTTCCTGGGGGGAAATGATGTCCAGAATGAGGCGCCCATGTTGGAGAATATTGATTTTACTGATGGAAAAGGCGTCCTTCAGGCTTGTGTTGTGCAGAGTAACGCCTTTGAGCTGGGACGGGGCGAACGGACCAGGAATAGTGAAGCGCAGGATGGTGTTTTTTTCTCCGGCAAGAGGAAGGGGAAGCCAGTACGCCGCGATAGGCGCGTTGGGGTTCAGGCTGTCCGTGGAGTAGGAGGACCCGTTGAGGCGTTCCATCATCAGGCTGGAAAGTTCCGGGGAGGCGGGGACGCCCCAGCCCTGGGAGTACATGAGGGAAAGCAGGTACAGGGCCTCCTGGTCCCGGTATTGGACCGCCATTCTCAGGAAACGCGCTGCCTGGGCGTAATCCCGGGAGGCAAGGGGAGGCTGCTGGGGAAGGCGGGGAAAATAGGAGGGGATGTCCATGAGCAGGATTCCCAGCTCCTTCATGGCTTCATAGCACCCTCCCGTGGCGGAACGGTAAAGCCATTCCACGCCTTCTTCCGGCCTGGAGCCGCCGGGACAGTCCGGAGACATGAGGATTTTTCCCAGTGTCTGCTGGGCTACCGGATAGCCGGCTTTGGAAAGTTGCTCTAGGGCCGGCAGGATGCCCGGCATGGAACTTGCCTGGTCGAGAATATTTCTGTTCTCCGGGGAGGGCGCAGCGATTGCCGCCACAAGTTTTTTGTAGGCAGGATCATTCAGCAGGGCCGGTTCCGGCACGGAAGGCGCGGCAATGAAACGGATTTTCGGGAAGGCTTCCTCCGTGCGTTTCGTCTCGTTTTTGAAACATGCCATTTGCATGGGAACGGCCTGGTGGGCGGCATTTTCAAAGGAGTACGTGTAGGTGCGGTCCGTGAACAGTTCCGGAAGTGCAGGAAAGAAAAAGGTGGAGGTGGATTGCCCCGGCACTGTGAAGGAGGGAACGGCATTGACGGAACGGTCCACCAGAACGCCGTTGGAGTCCCGAATGGTGAGGTATAGTTTTTCCCCGTTTGCGGCCGGAGAAATGATTTGGAGATAAACGCAGGAGATGCGCAGTTTTTCCGGCAGGATGGGAGGAAGCCCGGAACGGGTCAGGATGGTGTCGTCAAGGCGCAAACGGAACTCCGTCAGCGTTCGCGGTTCCAGCGCCGCATCTTCCGTTATTTTGAGTTCCGGAATGCGGATGGATGCCAGATCCCGTGGCGGCGGTTTCAGTTCTCCCTCGTTAGGGTTTGCCGCGGGTTGCTGGATGGCTACCTTGATGGTATTGATGGTGGTGCCCATAGGGGCTTTTTTCATGTAGTCCAGCAGATAAAATGCTCCCGCCCCCAGCAGGATGGTGCACGCGCTGCCCACCAGCAGGGACATCATGTGGCGGTTGCGACGAAGAGCGCGTGCGGACTGCCTGTGCGAAACGGAATGAAGGCCGTCCGTTCCGGTTGCGGCCTTCCTGCTGCTGATGTTTTGCCCGGCGCCGGGAGTTGGCGTTCCTTCCGGATGGGCATGGCGAAGGTCTGCCGGGGGGACTTGAATAGTGGCGGATGATTCCTCCCCTGAAATGGCGCAAATATCCTGAATCCATTCGCGGGCGGTCTGGTAACGGCAATTGATCTGGGGCGCCAGCGCCTTGTCCAGAGAGAGCAGGAACTGCCGTGAGTAATAGCGGGTGAGCACGGGATCGCTGTGCAGCGGCGGCATTTCGTCTTCCGCCAGGCGCGCTTCCGCCCGATCCGGCGGGTGTCCTGTAAGCAGGGCGTAAAAGGTGGCTCCTACGGAATAGAGGTCGCTCCAGGGGCCGATATTCGCTTTGCCCAGCGCCTGTTCCGGGGAGGAATACCCCTGGGTGGTCAAGACGGTAGCAGAATGAAGTTTCAGGGCATGCCGTGCCGCTCCGAAGTCAATCAGCACGGGCGTGCCTTCCTCCGTCAGCAGGATATTGCCTGGTTTGATGTCCCGATGGTAAATGTGCCGGGAATGGAGATAGTCCAGAATCCGGAGCAGGCGCGTCAGCAACCCCTTGAGTTCGTCTTCCGTATACCGGTGCCCGGTGCTGTGGAGCTTTTCCCCCAGATAATCCAGGGAGAGGCCGGTAATGTGCTCCATGGCGAAGTAGGCTGTGCCGTTAGCTTCAAAGACGGAAAGGATTCTGACGATGCCGGGGTTGTTGAGCTCCGCCAGCGTCTGAGCCTCGCTCAGAAAGCTTTTCAGAGCCCAGGTGTAATTTTCCAGATCGTGTTCATTATTAGGCTGGATATGCCCGGTCAGAGGGTCTCGGTAGGAGTATCTTGAAGGGAAGTTTTCCTTGATAACTACGTTGCGGTTCAGGAACAGATCCTTCGCCAGGTACGTGATGCCAAAACCTCCGCTGCCCAGGACGCGGATGATTTCATATTGTTCCAGGCGCGTGCCGGGAGCCAGCTCCCGCTGGTAAACGAAAAAGGCCCCTTTTTCTTCCGCGTGGGGGAGAGGAGGACGCCCGGGCAGAATTTGTTCCAGGCCTGTCGTCGGAGCGGGAGGCGGGACTTGCCCTGTCTCCCGGGGCTGGTCGTCTGGCTGGCCTTCTTCTGCTGGCATGAGGGGGGAAGTTCCTGAAACGGAGCTGAGGCATTCTTATATGCCGCGGAAGTCAAGTCAAGGGGAATGCCTGTTTTCCTCCGTCTCCGGGGGAGGCCGGTGTTGAATAGATTTCCCTGACGTTAAATGGACGCAACAAACCCGGAAGGCAAGATGAAGGAGGAAGTTTTCAGAGGCGCCTTTCTGCCTGTTCTTTTCACAGGGGGGGGCGGCATTCCGGGAAACTTGTTCCTCCAAATGATCAGGATTTGTGGCGTTTGATGAATTCCCGGGCTGCTTTCAGATAGGCGTCCGCCGCCGCTCCGGAAGGATCGTGTTCAAAAATGGTGTGGCCGAAACTGGGCGCCTCCCCCAGCCGGATGGATCGGGGGATAACCGTTTTGTACAGCATCCGGGGCAGATGCCGTTCCACCTGGTCGATGACCTGGCGGGAAAGGTTAGTGCGGCCGTCATACATGGTCATGAGTACTCCTTCATGCCGAATGCGGGGATTGGCGCCGCTGGCGCAGATTTGCGCCGTTACGTGCAGAATCTTGGCCAGTCCTTCCAACCCGAACCATTCGCATTGGAGGGGGGTCAGCACTTCGTCGCAGGCGGCCAGGGCGGAGGTCATTAAAACGCCCAGGGAAGGAGGCGTGTCCATGATGCAGTAATCATAGGCGTCTGACTCCCTCAGGGGGGCGAGCGTTTCCCGGAGGCGGGTCAGATGGTTGCCGGAACGGGCCAATTCTATTTCCACGCCGGCCAGATCCATGGTGGAGGGGATGATGTCCAGCCGTTTCCTGCCGGAAGGCAGGATGCACTCTTCCGCCGGGATTTGGCCGAGCAGCGCCGGATACAGGCTGGGCACGTCTTTTCCGTCAATGCCCATGCCGCTGGTGGCATTGGCCTGCGGGTCCAGGTCAATGACAAGGATTTTCTTTTTCAGCTGAGCCAGGGCGGCAGCCATGTTGATGGCCGTAGTGGTTTTTCCCACTCCCCCCTTCTGGTTGGCGATAGCGATGATTTTCATTCAGGAAAAGGATGCGGAAAAATGGTAGCATAACGGGAGGCCCTTTCAATCATTTTCCCGGAGATCCGGAAGCCCTCGTCAGGCCTCAGGTTTTTTCCCTTGGGGAACGGTGTGTTCAGGGAGGGGAGTGCGGGGGAACCCGCTGCCGCAGATAAGGCGTCAGGGAGCTGTTGGAGTGGCGGGGCGCTCGGAAGACAGGATAAGACGGAAGCCCAGCGCGTTATCCCTCGTATTTTCCGGCAGGGGAGTGCGGATGGAAGTGGTGAGCTGTTTGGGGCGGAAGGACAGGTAGCTGCCTCCGCGGGCGACACCGTAGTTGCGGATGGGGAGGGATTCCGGCCCCCCGTAAGAATCGTCTACCCATTCCATGACGTTTCCCTCCAGGTCGTACAGGCCCAGGTGGTTGGGCGGGAAGGTTTTTACGGGGGCCGTGTACGGCTGTCCGTCGTTATATCCTACGATAACGCGGGAGGACGGCAGGTAAATCAGGGCGGACTGGTCCGCAAAATTTCCCGTTTTATCCGGCGGCGGCCATGAATACCCCCACGGAAAAGCTTCCCGGGAGTTTTCATGAGGCAGCGTCTTTTCATAGGGGGAGGCTCCCTGTTCATCCGTCAGGCGCACCCAGGAACTCCATTCCTCATCCTTGGGAAGACGGTAGGAGTCGTTCTGGTCAATCAGGCCCAGGGTCCGCTCCTTGTTGGTAAGCCATCTGGCGAAGGCGCGCGCATCCTGTCTGCTGACGTTTACCACCGGGTGATCCTCTCCCTGTGGAAAGCCGGGCCGGTCCGGAGCTTTCCTTCCGGTAGCTTTCAGGAATTCCTGAAAGTCCTTTACGCGCACCTCGTGGGTCATGACCAGAGCATTTCCTCCCACAGGGACCAGTTTGATGCCCAGGCTATTGGTCCAGGGCGATCCGAAGACGACGGATTTGTCCGGCTCCAACTGAAGGGAAAGGTATAAGTCCTGCGGGTCCAGCCCCCTGCGGCGCATGGTGGCGTGCCCCGGCAGTTTGATTTCAATGACGTAGGGAACCTGGTTGACGTATTCTTCAATGGGGGTGCGCCCGATGAGCCTGTTATTGAAAAAAACGCTGGCTCCCGGCGGGTTGGTGGTGACGGTAATGGGCACCTGGAACACGCGGGTGACGTTCAGAACGTAGGCGTTGTGGTTTCCCGTGCTGCCAGAAGTCTGCGGAAGCGGGTCCGCGGTGATGGAGAATTCCTTGCCGAGCAGCCCCTCCCGCTCGCATTTCTTGTTCAGCCACGCCAGGTAGGCCGTAATGCCGTCCTGCGTGAGCAGGGCCACATCCTTCTCCGGATGCCCCGGTTCCGTCTGTTCCCTTTTCATCTGGAAATTCCCCTTCTGGCGGTCCTCCTTCAGAAATTTGTTGAACAGGGCGGCGGTAAGGGGACTTTGCGCCACATGGCGCGTTTCTACGGGGAGGTAGGTAACACCCTCCGTATCTTTCCAGGGCCGACTGTCCGTAGGGGGATGGTACTCCTTCAGCACGCCGCCCAGGGCCAGCGTGGACCCACCTTTGACGGTTCCCGCCTCCTCCTTGTCCGCAAACCCCGATTTCTTGATGGTATAGGCCACCGGAGAGCCAGAAGGCAGCTCAATAGGGCCGTAGGGAGTTTCATCCAGATAGTTGCCGTCCGCGTCATATACGGACGCTCCCGCCGGTGAGCTGGTCACCAGCACGTACCCTGTCCGGAATTCTTCTTCCGGAGCGGATGGGTGGATATCCGGATGAATATCCGCGGCAGGTCCCTCCGGCGGGTTCTGGCTGTTGTTGAGCCATAAAGCCCCCCAGTAGGCAGTCAGGGCTCCGGCGACGGCTGCGGCCAGAAGCTGGAGGGCCCGTCTGAGTTTGCGGCGTTTCTTTTTCTTCTGAAGACGAAAACGGGACGGCACTTCATACCCCCGGAGAGCGTCTATTTTTTCCGCCAGCTCCTCTGCGGAATCAATGGAGCATTCCTCAATGCGGGGTTCCGCCGCCTGGCAAATGATGGTGTTGAAGGCCTGCCACTTCTTGCGTACGGTGCCTTCCGGCAGCTCATCCGGGAGTTCGGGAAAATCCATGCGGTCCTTCCCTGTGCTGATTTCATACAGAACCTTGGCCAGCGCGTAAACGTCCGCCCGCCGGGTGCCGGGGCCGTCGGGGGGGATGAATCCCTCCGTTCCTACAAAGCTGCGCTGGTCCAGATGGGCCACCAGGCCTATGTCCGCCAGTTTGGGGCGTCCGTTGACAAAGATGACGTTCGCCGGCTTGATGTCCCGGTGCGTCAGGTTCTTGCTGTGCAGGTACAGCAGGGCGTGGGCCAGCTGGCTGCCTACCTCCAGGCAATAGTCCAGGGGCAGAGGCTTGTTGCCGGAAAACTTCTTGTCCGTCTGAAGCGTACGCGGAATATATTCGTCTGGTGCAATATGGACTCCGGTGCGGGCGTCGTCGCCCAGTTCCATGACGTAATAATAAAACGGGGAATCCTGGTCATGCCTTCCTACATGCAGGATATGGACCAGCCCCGGATGGTTGCGGGCGATGGGTTCATACTGGAGAATGCCCTCAAATTCCCGGTTGAAAGAGCGCTCGTCTTCAAAATCCTCCCTCCATACGATTTTGACGGCGCGCCACGCCCCGGTCAGGGATTTTGCCAGCCATACTTCTCCGTACGCGCCGCTCCCTATCTGGCGCACAACTTCATGGTCCGGAATGGAGGGAGTGGGACGCACCACCCGCTTGACGGGCAGCGTCGGCAGGTTACCGCCGGGCATGGGTGATGCGTCCGAAGCCATGGAAAGCGCGGGAATCAGGAAATAACGCCCAGGTTTTTACCTACCTTGCAGAAGGCCTCAATCGCCTTGTCCAGCTGTTCGCGGGTATGGGCAGCGGAAATCTGCGTGCGGATGCGGGCCTGTCCCTTGGGAACGACGGGATAGAAGAAGCCGACGGCGTACACTCCTTCGTCCAGAAGTTGGGCGGAGAATTTCTGGGACAGGACGGCATCTCCCAGCATGACCGGGGAAATGGGGTGGTCCTTGCCGCCGATGGTGAATCCGGCTCCCGTCATGGCGTCACGGAAATACTTGGTATTGGCTTCTACGCGGTCGCGCGCTTCCGTGGACTGTTCCAACAGGTCCAGCACTTTGATGGAAGCGGCTACGATAGCCGGGGCCACGCTGTTGGAGAACAGGTACGGGCGCGCCTTCTGGCGCAGGACATCCACCACTTCCTTCGGGCCGGAGACGTAGCCGCCGGAAGCGCCTCCCAGTGCTTTGCCCAGGGTGCCGGTGGTGATGTCTATATGGCCGAACAGGCCGCGGTATTCATGCGTGCCGCGGCCCTTTTCACCCAGGAAGCCCGTGGCGTGGCAGTCGTCAAAGTGGACAATGGCATTGTACTTGGCAGCCAGCTCGTGAATCTTGTCCAGCTGGGCAATGATGCCGTCCATGGAAAAGACGCCGTCCGTGGAAATCAGCTTCACGCGCGCTCCGGCGGCGTCCGCTTCCTGAAGCTTGGCTTCCAGGTCTGCCATGTCGTTGTTGGCATAACGGAAGCGCTTGGCTTTGCAGAGGCGCACGCCGTCAATAATGGAAGCGTGGTTCAGGGAATCGGAAATAATAGCGTCGTCTGCAGTCAGGAGGCCTTCAAACAGCCCGCCGTTGGCATCAAAGCAGGAGGGAAACAGAATCGTGTCTTCCGTGCCGAGAAATTGGGTAAGACGTTCTTCCAATTGACGATGAAGGGTCTGCGTGCCGCAGATAAAACGCACGGACGCCATACCGAAACCCCACTGGTCGATGGCTTTCTTGGCGGCTTCCATCACTTCCGGATTATTGGCAAGGCCCAGATAATTATTGGCGCACATGTTGATGACGGAGCGTCCGTCCTTCAGCGTCACCTGGGAGTACTGCTGGGAGGCGATAAAGCGTTCTTCTTTGTAAAGTCCTTCCGCACGCAGTCCGTCCAGGGTGGAAGTGAGGATGTTTTTGAATTCGGGGGTATACATGTTGAATAATGGAATATGAATTGAAATAGTCAGCAAGTGAACGATCAAGGATCACACGATTGCTCCCGTATCATTATCACAACGGAGGCGGGAGGAAAAGCTTAAAGAATACGGCCTGATGCCCGGAGGCGGGAGCCATCCTTTCCCCGTGCAAAGTAAAAAAGCGGCAGGGGCGCAAGCATCCGCGCCTTACCTGAAAAAGAAGGCAAAACGTCGGAAAAATCAGCATTTCCCGGATACCGGGCAAAAAGAAAAGCCCCCGCCCGTTTACGGAAAAGGGATTTGATGCACCAGTGGATATTCGGATGCGCTTGGAAAAAATAAAGGCCGGAGCTGATTTGCTCCCTTAAACCTCCATTATCGGTTCCGGTTATGCAATCATCCTCCCGTTTTCTTACGGAGCCGCGGATTTGGCTGAATTCCAGCCCTTCGCATGAACCTCAAGCCGGAACCGGTTTCCGGCAGGGAGAACTTTCCTTTTTCTGGACGCCATGGGGAAACCTCTGCGATGCAGGCGTCCGGAGCAATTCCTATGATCCGTTTCAGGATACCTGGAGGGAAGGGGATGAATACGATGCATCCCGGTACAAGGGGAAAGGTCCATTTTTTTTCGGAAACCGGCCCTTCAACGTTAAGCTGCTGTTCAGAATGGTCTTCAAGGGCAAATACCCCCCTCTTTGCCCTCCTTCAGGCGAATTTCAGGAAATCTTTTCTGGAGCGCCGGGCAGTGTTGTTTCCACCGCCTTCTGAATCTGCTGCCTCCGTGGGGGAAGGGCGGAATAAAAAAGTTCAGCGTTCCCCTTCCGGCTTAAAGGGAAGAGGCCGCAACCTGGGGTTTCTTGGCGGTTCAATCCCCGGTTTTCAGGGAAAATTCCAGCATCCGGTCCCCATCGAACGTAAAAAACGCTTCAAACCGTTTCCCGTCCAGCATGGCGGGCAGCCAGAACCGGTCATCCTGCCACATGAGGTCATAGGGAATCCCGTCTACAGGACACCAGAAGGGCTCCGCCTCGGCGGTTTCCGTGGGGGTGCCTGTAAAAGACGTCGCCATAAACACGTGGCAGCGGATTTCCGGAATGGTGCCGCAGGCAAAGGAAAAATTCAGCACGCCCATTTCCCGGGCATCCTCAATATCAATTTGAAGCTCTTCCCGTACTTCCCGCAAAACGCATTGCAGGGCCGTTTCCCCCGGTTCAAACTTTCCGCCGGGGCCGTTCACCTTGCCCGCGCCAATTCCCCTCTTTTTACGTATCAGGAGAATCCTTCCTTTCTGCACCACGAACATCAACGTGGCGAGAATATCAGGGGTCCACTGTGCTGGCCATTGAAAGCCGCTGCTTTTTTCTTGCATGGACGCATATTACAGGATGGGAAGGTAATCATGAAGAAAAATGCGGAATACTGTGACCATCACACATGCTTGAAAAGGTTTGAATTCTCTTAAAGAAGCATTGAAATGCATTGAAAATGCGTGTTTGTTGCGGAGGAATGGGAGGGGCGGAAGAAGTCGCGCCCATAAATGCCCGTAAAGGGGCATTTGTCCCGTTGGAGACACTCTCTCCTGCGTTTCGCGCGTGCCTCGCGCAGGACTGTTTTTGCCGTCTCATCTTGATGGGCATTTCCTGAGTGGAGGGCGTTAGGATATATGCCAGACTTGTTCACATCTGGACATTCCTTCAACCTTTGAGGCTTCTGCAAGGCGGGATAAAAGGGGAAACTCCTTTTCCGCCATGACTGAAATGAATCTCTTTTCCCTTTTCCCGCAAGGTCGTCGCGTTCTATGCTTCCTTATCTCTCCCGGTTTATCTTTTGCCGGAAGGTCACTTTCAATATTTGCAAAAGCATGTATGACGTCGTAGCTCTCGGAGAATTGCTGATAGACTTCACTCCCTGCGGAATAAATGACCGGGAACTGCCCGTTTATCAGGCCAATCCTGGCGGAGCGCCTTGCAACGTCCTGTCCATGCTGTCCAGGCTCGGACGCAAAACTTCCTTTATTGGCAAAGTGGGCCACGACATGTTCGGGAAAATGCTTCGCCGCACGCTTCAGGAAGAAGGCATCGGAGATTCAGGTCTCGTCTCATCCCGGGAAGTCAATACGACGTTGGCTTTCGTTCAGACTGACGAACACGGAGACCGTGAATTTTCCTTTTACCGCAATCCCGGCGCCGATATGAAACTGACTGCGGAAGAAGTGAATCTTGATTTGGTGGAGCATGCGCGCGTCTTCCATTTCGGGACGATTTCCATGACGCATGATGATGTTCGGAGGGCCACCAGGCATGCCGTCAGCCATGCGCGGGAAAAAGGGTCACTCATCTCTTTTGACCCCAATCTTCGGCCGCCCCTGTGGCCCGATATGGAACTGGCCCGGGAACAAATGCTCTACGGATGCGGCGCATGCAGCATCATGAAAATAGAAATGGAGGAACTTCTCTTCCTCACCGGTTGCGCCACCATGGAAGAAGGGTTGAGGGTTTTGCAGAGGGAATTCGACAATTTGCGCCTTATTCTGGTGACGGGGGGCAGAAAAGGAAGCTGGGCTGCCTATGAAAGCAAACTTGTTCACCAGCCTACGTACTTGAACGTCAAGACTATTGACACAACAGGAGCCGGAGACGCCTTTTTGGGATGCTGCCTGGACCGGATTCTGGAAACCGGGCTGGAAAACCTGACGGAAGGTCAGTTGGCGGACATGCTTCTATTCGCCAATGCCGCCGCTTCCATTGTGACGACACGCAAGGGAGCCATCCGTTCCATGCCGACCCGTGAAGAAGCCGTGGCCCTGATGGCGGAAGGTTTTTAACGGATGCTGTAAGGGCCAATCCTTCACTGATTACGTCCGGATTGTTTCCGGCAAGTAAGAGTTCGGGGGGGGCCGGAAGTGGGGAAATGCCTTTCTTTTTATAGCGCATGCCCTCCCCTGTTGATAAAAAATGTGTTGCGGCTTATTTTCCCGCCGGCGGCAAACGAAAACCGCAAGAGCTGAAAACCAGCAACTTGCGGTATGAAAGGGATGGTGCTCGGGAGGGGACTCGAACCCCTACGGTTTATCACCACTAGATCCTTAGTCTAGCGCGTCTACCAATTCCGCCACCTGAGCATGGAGGCCTTAAGGCGGAGAGTTTTTAGCGCAGAGAAATGAAAATATCAAGCTTTTTCTTCTTTTTTATCTTTCCGGGGCCCGTTTTTGCGGAAAGGTGTTTCTTACCGGACCGGGAGGGAGGTTGTCGCGGGCATGATAGCAGGGCGCAGAGTAACGGCTCCGGTATCATATTTTTCCGAGGGTTTGAAGAGCCAGCCGGGGTTGGTGTCGGCCACTTCAAACCTGGTCGGTTTGAAGATGGGCAGCCTCAGATTGGAATTGGGTTCGTAACCGTATTTGCCCGTGTATTTGCCGTATACCCTGTATTCATAGTTATTGTCGTAGGCGTAGCGCGGATTCCCGGTGTATTCCGGCAGGCGGTCCGGGTTACGGCAGGCGCTTTCATCCATGATGACGAGTTGGGCCGTTCTCCAAGTCTGGCCCGGCTGGCGCAGGTATCCCCAGAAACGCGTTGCCGGTACATGGTAGCGGCGGCCGACAAAGTAGTTTCCCCTGGGTTCACGGGCTATTTCCGCATTGCGGGCGTTGATGCCGGCAATGTCTTTTTCCAGGGTGTTGCACTGGGTCAGTGCGGGAAGGAGGGCGGCCCCCAGCAGGGAAAGCAGGAGTTTGTTCATGATGACGATGGTGTTTTTTTCTTATTGAAGAGCATTTGAATGGCGGCGGAAGCCGCAAAGAAGCCAAAGGTTCCCGTGATATGGGTGATGGAGCCGAATCCGGCGTCACAACCCATTTTCCCCTGGAATTCCGGATCGCGAGTGCAGGAGGTATTCCCGTCGCAGGTGGGGTACACGGGCGTTTCCTGGGAGAAAACGCAGGGAATTTTCAGTTTTCGGGCTTTTTCTCCAAGCGGAAGGGCATAATCTCTTTTCAGCCTGTAGCGCAGGCTGGAGAGCAGGGGATCCCCCTTGGTGCGGGAGAGGTCGTCTATTTCTATCCGGGCGGGATTGATGCGCCCTCCCGCGCCGCCGCAGGTCACCAGCGGTTGCCTGCCGCGGTAACAGGAGGCGATGAGGTGGGCCTTGGGTATCAGGGAGTCAATGGCGTCAATGATGACATCCGGTTCCGCCGACAGCAGTTTTTCCGCGTTGGAGGCCGTGTAGAAACTGTTGATGGGGATGACTTCCGCTTCCGGGTTGATTTCCCGAAGGCGTGTGGCCATGGTTTCCGTTTTGGGTTGCCCGATTGTGGACGCCAACGCATGTATTTGCCGGTTGGTGTTGGTGACGCAAAGGTCGTCCATATCCATCAGAATAATGGTGCCTATTCCTGACCGGGCCAAGGCTTCCGCCGCCCAGGAACCTACGCCCCCAATGCCGACGACGGCTATGCGGGCGCTTCTGAGAAGAGATAGTCCGCTGTTTCCGTACAGGCGGCCTATGCCGCCGAATCTGGCTTCATAGTTCATGAGCACGTGTTTGTTCCGGAGTATGAGCTTAAGGAGAATAAGGGCGCTAATTTTCCGTTATTCCAGGAAAGGAGGGCAGGCCGCCGGCTGCCTTTTCCTTCCGCGAGTGTGATGAATGGCACCCGCTGAAACAGGTTTTTCTTATGATTCGCATTCTGTCCGCGCTTCACGAGGCTCCCGCCATGTCCGGAACATCCGCAGGGCGCCGTCACCGGGTACGGGAAGAGGAATGCTGCTGAAGCATGCATGTCAGGAGGCCGGTTTTTCCACGATTTTGCTGATGCGGGCGATGTTGAGCGCCCTGCCCGTGTCTTCATCTATTTGCACGACGGCTCCGCAGAGGCGCACGGGCCAGTTCGCTACGGGGAATTTGGCCGGCATGGAGGTGCGGAAACGCTGGAGAATAGGTTCCCGTTCCCGTCCCAGCACCCCGACGGCCGGGCCGCACATGCCGGCATCCGTCAAGTAGGCCGTGCCGCGCTCCAGAATGGTTTCATCCGCTGTCTGCACATGGGTATGTGTCCCGACGACGGCGGAAACCAGGCCGTCCAGATTGTAGCCGGTGGAGATTTTTTCACTGGTCGTTTCCGCGTGCATGTCCACAAAGATAACCTGCACGCCTTTTTCTTCCCTGAGTCTTTTGGCTTCCGCTTCCGAGATGAGAAAGGGGTTTTCCAGCGGCGGCTGAATGAATGAGCGCCCCTGCACCTGCATGACGGCTATTTTCCCTTTGGGAGTTTCCACGACTACGCTTCCGTGCCCCGGTGTTCCCTGCGGATAGTTGACGGGGCGCAGTACACGCGGTTCGGATTCCATCCACGGGGCCAGCTCCGCCTGGTCCCAGACATGGTCTCCCGTTGTGATGACATCCACTCCGGCGTGCAGCAGTTCCTGTGCCAAACGGGGCGTGATGCCTCTCCCGGCAGCCGCGTTTTCCCCGTTGACGATGACGAAGTCCGCCCCGTGTTCCCGTTTGAGTTCCGGCAACATGTGTTTCACGGCGGTGCGGCCGGGTTCGCCGACTACGTCGCCTATAAAGAGTATGGTAATCATGAATTGGAACGGGGCTGGCGCAGACGGCGGCTTTTACTGTTCTTCCCTGGTGACGGGCACTACCAGAACGGGCACGGGGGATTTCCGCATCACGGAGCTTGCTACGCTGCCCAGAAAGACGGTGGAGAGGAAGCCGTGGTTATGCTTGCCCACCACGATCATGTCAATGTGGTGTTTTTCAGCATAATTGATGACTGCTTCGCTGATTTCAAATTCATCTTCCACCGCCTGGATGATCGTGGCGTCCGTCAGCCGGGAGAGTTTTTCCGCCGTTTGCTTCAAATGGTTTTTGGCGATGGAAATGACTTCGTTTTCTTCCGTCTGGTCCATCACGGGAACGGGCACTTCATCCGGCAGAACGCCGGAGACTTCATAGCAAATGCTGGGTTCCACAATGTGGAGCAAATGGATGATGCTGTCGTTGGGGCAGGCCAGTTTGCCGATTTGATGGATGACGGCGTCCGTGGCGTTGGAGAAATCAATAGCTACCAGAATATTCTTCATATCTTTCTGTATAACATTCCGTACTTTTCCATGCCACCAAAAAACGTGTGCTGCCCCGGCTTTCCTGGGTGTTCCGTTTTATTCCGTTTCAGGCCAGCCCCACGGCGCGGCGCACCCTGTCCAGCACGACAGAGGCCGTCTCGCGCGCCTTGCGGGCGCCTTCTTCCAGCGTCCGGCGCACATAGTCCTGATTGGCTTCCAGTTCCGCCCTGCGTTCGCGCGCGGGACGGAAGTATTCCCAGTAAGCGTCAAAGAGGCGCTTTTTGAAGTCTCCATAGCCGCATCCCCCGTTCTGGAAGCCGCGCACCATGTCTTCATAACCCTGCGCGGAGGCAAAGAGTTTGTAAAGCTGCAGGATGATGGACCCTTCCGTCGGTTTGGGATCTTCCACGGGAGTGGAATCCGTGGGGATTCTCATAATGAGTTTGCGGACGGCTTTTTCCTCTCCGAAAATAGGGAGCGTGTTATTATAGCTTTTACTCATTTTCTGCCCGTCCAGCCCCGGCACAATGGCTGTGCTTTCCGCAATGAGCGCATCCGGCAGTTTGCAGGTGCCTTCTCCGAATTGTTCGTTCATTTTGCCCGCCAGGTCGCGTGTGACTTCCAGATGCTGCTTCTGGTCCTTGCCTACGGGCACCAGGTCGGAGTCATACATCAGGATGTCGGCCGCCATCAGCACGGGGTAGGTGAACAGGGCGTTGCTGGGGGAGAACCCCTTGGCGATTTTATCTTTGTAGGAATGGCAACGTTCCAGCAGGCCCATCGGACAGACGGTGCTGAGTATCCAGGCCAGTTCATTGACTTCCGGCACGGCGGACTGGCGGAAAAAGACGCATTTTTCGGGATCCAGGCCCACGGCCAGAAAGTCCGTAGCGAGGCTGTTGCAGTTTTCCCTCAGCGTGTTCGCGTCGTGAACGGTGCTCATGGCGTGGTAGTCCGCCAGGAAGTAGAAAGATTCCCCGCTTTCCTGCATGCGGACAGCCGGTTCCATGGCTCCGAAGTAGTTGCCGACATGCAGCTTGCCGCTGGGTTGAAGACCTGTGATGATACGCATTGCGCGCAGGATTTTGCCTGTTCGCGCCCGGCAAGTCAAGAAAGGGGAGAGTCACAGGCAGGCGGGGGCGCTGGCTGGATTTTTTCCGGCATGTTCCTGCCTCACGAGACGCGTTCGGAAGGTTTGCCTCCTCCTGTTCAGGGAACGTCGGGAAAGAGCCGGACAGCGTGGAAAAGGATGGGTGTGAGATTTACTCTTCCAGCGCCTCCAGTACGTTATGCACACCGTCCGCAAAGCTTGGGTAGAGCGGTTCCCAGCCCAGGGCCAGAAGGCGGGAGCAGGAAATCCTCTGGTTGGAGAAGCCCCGGCGCGCTTCCGCCGGGAGCGGTTCAGGCTGCGGAGCGGGTTTCCCCAGCAAATTGGAAAGGTAGGAGTAGATTTCTCCCATTTGCATGGGGGTGCGGTCCGTCAGGTTGTAAATGCCGGCGGGAGGTTCCCGCAGGGTGCAGAGCAGGTGCAGGGCGGCTGCGGCATCGTCCCGGTGGATGTAATTGAGCCATCTGTCCATGGCTCCGGGGAGGGCCGTACCCTTCGTGAAGTATTGGGAGACGAGAACGCAGCGGTCCGGCCCGTACAGGGCTCCCAGCCGGACGACCGTGCCCCCCGCCGCCAGAACCGCCTGTTCCGCCCGAATCAGCAGACTGTTTTTCACGGAGGAGGGATAGACGTTGTGTTCCTCCGTAATCCAGCGTCCGTCCGTGATTCCATAGACAGCGGTGCTGGAACAGAAGATGAGCGGCGTTCCGGGAAAGGCTTCCAGCGTGTTCCGCGTTCCATTGGCGTAAAGGTTGCGGTAGGCTTCCTCTCCGCCTCCTCTCGTGCTGGCGCACATGACGATGATCTGGGGGAAGGGGATGCGGGCGGCCAGCCCCTGCATGGAAGCCCGGTCTGCGACATCGGCTTCGTAAATGGCTTTTTGCGGGTCAATATCCGCCGTCAGGGCCGTGTGTCCCGCTTTCCGCAGACTTTCCGCCAGGGCTTTTCCCAGATACCCTGTGCCCAGAATGAGAATGACGCGGGGGTTTTTACACAGAAAGCTGGTCATGAGTCATTGCGGAGGTGCTTGAGTTCCATTAGCATTTCAGCGCGGGAAATGTCTTCCGGCCATGTGATTTTGGGATTGGGCTCATGATTATGCACCAGGCGCGTAGGATGGCCGATGAGCTGCAGGGCGGTGACTTCATCCGTTACCTGGATATTCCGTTCCGTGACTTCCACATAGGCATCCAGCAGAAGAGGATATTGGAAGACCTGCGGGGTTTCCATGCACCACAGGCCGTCCCGTTCCACCTGTTCCGGAATCGTAAAGCGTTCTTTATCCGCACGCTTCAGGGTATCCGTTACGGGATGTGCGGAAGCCGCCGCCCCATATTCCCTGGCGGTTTGAATGCAGCGGGAGATTTGCTCTGCCGTAATGAGCGGGCGGGCTCCATCATGCACGGCCACGAATTCCGGGGTATAAAGCAGGGCTGCCAATCCGTTCTGCACGGATTCATGCCGTTCCGCCCCTCCGTCCACACGGGTAACGGGTATTTCCGTTTCCAGGTCCGCGCCGTTAATGGCATGAAAACGTTCTTCCGGGCAGACGACTACGATTTCCGTGATTTCCCGGCAGCTGGCAAAGGCGCGGATGCTTCGTTCCAGCACCTTGACTCCGTGCAGGGGGGCCAGCAGCTTGTCAAATCCGGCGCGCCGGGAGGACCCGGCCGCAACGATGATGGCGGCGCAGCATTTCATGACAGTCTGGCTGACACCATGCGGGCCAGCTCCTTGCCGTTGACTCTGCCGGCCGTGCGTTCCTGCATGAGTTTCATGACCTGCCCCATGTCTTTTTTGGTAGAGGCTCCCGTTTCCTCCATCACGGTTTCCAGAATGGCTGCCGTTTCTTCTGCTGTGAGTTCCGCGGGCATGAACTGTTTGAGCACGGCGATTTCAGCTTCTTCCTTTTCCGCCAGTTCCGGGCGTCCGGCGGAGCGGAATTGCTCCGCAGAGTCCTCACGCTGCTTGATTTGCTTGCGGACTACGGCCAGTTCTTCCGCTTCTTCCAGCGGGGTTCCCAGGCCTCCCTTGGCGATGGCCGTGTTCGTGAGGGCCGTCTTGAGGGCGCGCAGGGTATTGAGGGTAACGGTGTCTTTTGCTTTCATGGCGGTTTTCATCCCCTCCATGATTTGGTCGGAAATCTTGTTCATATTTCCATTAACTAAGCGCATCCCCAGGTGTACTTCAAGCCGTAAATTGAAAAAGGCCGCCAGCGCAGGAAATGCCGCGGCGGCCCGGATAAGGGGAATAAAAGCGGAACAGCCGTGTTTATTTTTTCCCGCCAATGGGCATGATGTGGATTTTCTTTTCCGTCATGCCCGGAACCACCATCATGGAGTCATACAGGATAAAGTCCGCCGCTCCTTCAACAGGGACGGTGGCTACCGGGGCGGAACGTCCCGTTTTCAGATCCAGCCTGCGGACAGCTTCCGGTTTTTTATCCTTGGACCAGTCGCTGTAGTAAAGGGCGTTGTCACGGTACACCAGTCCATCGTACTGTCCCCGTTCCTTGGAAAGTTCCGTGACCTCCCGGGAAACGGGGTTGATGGAGAGCAGGCGTCCGCTGGGTTTGCCCTTTTCATCCGTTGCGTATTCGCAGAGGTAAATGACCTTTCTTTCCGGGTCCCAGGCCAGGCCGTTCGGCTTGTAGATGGGCTGTTTGGTGACCAGTTCCCCATAGGAGCTGGTATTCGTGTCCACATAGAAAATCTGGTTGGTATCCGTGGAGGAAACCATGAGCCTGCCATTGATGAATGCCAGGTCATTGAGGAATTTCATGCGGGACGGGGACAAGTCCACGTATCCTTCAATAGCGCCGGTCTTGGCGTTTATCTTGAAGACCATGTCCACGTCCGTGCAGTAAAGAAAGCCGTCCTGATACAGTAACCCCTTCGGCGCGTCCAGGGTATCTACGTCCGTGATTTTTTTCGGCTCTGTGGAACCGTGCGGAATGACGCCCAGATAGCCGTCCTTGTCTTTTTCCGTAGGCGTGAGCCTGGAGCCGATGCAGGTGAAATAGATATTGCCCTCGGCATCCGCCGCCACGCTTTCCGGATGGCCGTCAATGGCAATGGTGTTTTTTTCCAGGGCGGGCAGCGGTTCGGCGGGTTCCGGCTGTTTTTTTGTTGGCGGTGCGGCCAGCGCGCTGCACGCCAGGCAGAGAAGGAGTGGTGTCGCTTTCATGGGGTGGTGCGGTATAGGAGTCTTGATCCTTATGACATGGGAGCAATGGAAATGCAAGCCCTGTAGAGGATGATAGGCTGCCGGGCAGAGTCGCGCCCCGTTCGGGCGAACGGGGCGCTTTCCGTGTTAGATGGTTCCAGAATCCAGGTTGTTGGGCCGGGGCATGTTTTCCATGCGGATAGAGCGGTTGACCGCGTTCAGGTAGGCGCGGGCGGAGGCCTCAATGACGTCTGTGGAGGCTCCCTTGCCCACAATGGGCTTGGGCTGCCCGAAGTCCACATGAACCGTGACTTCTCCCAGAGCGTCCTTCCCTTCGGAAGCGGCGTTGACGCTGTAGCCTTTCAGCGTGCCTTTGCGCTTAGTGATGCGCTCAATAGCCTTAATGACGGCATCCACGGCGCCGTTGCCTGTAGAGCTGTCTTCAAATTTCTTGCCTTCCTTGAGCAGCCCCACCGTAGCCGTGGGCCGCGCGTGGCTGCCCGCCACGAATTGCAGGAAGTCCAGTTCCCATAGGCCGGTGGAGGCATGCAGGGAGTCGTCCACAATGGCGGAAAGATCATCATCATAAACGAATTTTTTGGAGTCGCCCACTTTCTTGAAGCGTTCAAAGACGGTGTTGACTTCCTCTTCCGTGAGGACATGGCCCAGCTGTTCCAGCCTGGATTTGACGGCGGCGCGTCCGGAATGCTTGGTGAGAGGGAGTTCCGTGGCGCCCCAGCCGACCGCCTGCGGGTCCATGACTTCATAGGTTTCCCGGCAGTTAAGGATGCCGTGCTGGTGGATGCCTGAAGAGTGGGCGAAAGCGTTTTCCCCCACGATGGCTTTGGACCGCTGCACCTGCATGCCGCTCATGCGGGCCACGATGCGGGAAGTGCGGACGATTTCCTTCGTGTTGATGTTGTCCGTGACGTCTCCGAATTGCTCGGCGCGGGTGCGCAGGGCCATGATGACTTCTTCCAGAGCCACATTTCCGGCGCGTTCGCCGATGCCGTTAATGGTTCCTTCCACCTGGCGGGCTCCGGCGCGGACGGCTGCCAGGGAGTTGGCTACGGCCAGGCCAAGGTCATTGTGGCAATGCACGGAGATGACGGCTTTGCCGATGTTCGGCACATGTTCCTTCAGGTGGCGGATAATGCGGTAGAACTCGTCCGGAGTAGTGTAGCCTACGGTATCCGGAATGTTGACGGTCGTGGCGCCTGCGTCGATGACCGTTTCCACGACTTTGGTCAGAAAATCCAGGTCTGTGCGGGAAGCGTCCTCCGGGGAAAATTCCACGTCCTGTACGAATTGCCTGGCATAGGATACGCCTTCCGCCGCCATGCGCAGGATTTCGGATTCCGCTTTTTTCAATTTGAACTGCATGTGCAGCTTGCTGGTTGCCAGGAAGATGTGGATGCGGGCGCGTTCCCCGGCGGGTTCCAGGGCCCTGGCCGCCGCTTCAATATCCGCCTTCACGCAGCGGGCCAGTCCTGCGATGCGGCATTTTTTGATTTCGCGGGCGATGGTGTGCACGGCTTCAAAGTCGCCGTCGGAGATGCAGGGAAAGCCGGCTTCAATCACGTCCATGCCCAGCCGTTCCATTTGCCGCGCCACTTCCAACTTTTCGCGTAGGTTCATGGATGCTCCGGGGCATTGTTCTCCATCGCGCAGGGTAGTGTCAAAAAAGTAGATTTGATCGGACATAGGTTAATGATGTTAAGCGGTGGCATGATAATGTTTTGCTCCGGTAACGCAAGCCCTACGCGCTGCATGCTTTCACAGAGCGTCCGGGCGGCGGAAGAGAACCGCCGGAGCGAAGAATGACGGAACCGCCCTTTGCCTAAAAGGAAGAGCTTTGTAGGATGGAAGGGTGAAGATCAGATTTTACCTGAATGACCGGGCGGAGCGCGTCATGGCTCTGTGGAGCGAAAGCCGCGGAGAATACCTGGCGGCGGATTCCGTGCTTGCCGAGGTGGATGCCTGCATTTGCGGGGAAACGGGATCCTGCGGAGAGGAAATGAAGCGCATTGCCGCGTTTCTGGATAGTGCCGCCGCCAAAGCTGTCAACCCTGAATGGATGATTGATACCGCGCTGCCCTGTTCTCCTTCCAAGCTGGTGTGCCTGGGAAAGAGTTATGCGGACCATGCGAAGGAGTTTGACGGGGATTCCGTGCAGGAGCCGGCTGTTTTCCTGAAATCGCCTTCCGCCATTACTTCCTGCAGCGATGTCGTTTTGTATCCGCCCGGCTGCGACAAGCTGGATTATGAGATTGAATTGGCCGTAGTGATTAAGGAGATGTTGAAAAACGCTTCCCCGGAGGAGGCCGCGCGGGCTATCAGCGGCTATACGCTGATGTGCGACTATTCGGAAAGGGCCAACCAGCTGGAACATGGCGGACAGTGGACCAAGGGGAAGAGTTATGACAGCTTTGCCCCAATGGGCCCTACGTTCATTTCCGCTGATGAACTTGGGGACGGTGCCGGCATTCCCCTGGAATTGAGGGTGAACGGGGAAGTGCGCCAGAGCGGAAATACGGACGGCTTGATCTGGCCTGTTCCGCGTCTGATTGCCTATGTTTCCCGGTTCATGACCTTATGGCCCGGAGATGTGGTTTCCACCGGCACTCCGGGAGGCGTGGGGATGGGGATGAAGCCTCCGGTATATTTGAAACCCGGGGATGTAGTGGAATGGGGAAGCCCCGCTTTTGGATTCGCCTCCCAGGCTGTGGTGATTGATGATGAGGGGTAGGGGGACAATTCTCCGGCCTTTCCGAATATGGGGGGAAGGGAAAGAACTTTCCCTTCCCGCTTCTGCGGACGGAGCGTTATTTTCCCGTGGAACGGGGCCGCCGGAGCGGGCCGGACGGCAGATGACGCCTGCATGCGGGGGCTGGGCGTTATTTTCTCTTGATTACTTCGCCGCGGTTTAGTGAAGTGGCCGCGTGAAAAATGTGGTTTTGTACGTGGTCATGGTGACCGGGCTGACTGCCCTCTTCGTCTGGCTGAAAAGCAGGAATGCGGAACGCGCCCCTGCTCCCGCCGCCATGGTGGTGTCTCCGGAAAGCGGCATGGCGCGCCCTATTGTGCTGGTGGATGTCCGAACTCCGGAGGAGTACCGCACGGGACATAAGGAGGGGGCCTTGAATATTCCGGTAGATGAGGTGGAACAACGGGCCGCGCAGCTTCTTCCGGATAAGAATGCCGTGATTTTGCTGTATTGCCGTACGGGCAAGAGGGCGGACAAGGCGCTGGAAGTGCTCAGGAAGATGGGATATTCCCATGTGGAAAACCTGTACCGGTCTGAAATGTAGCTTTCATCCCGATTGTTCCGTGCGGGGATTCCGCGGGGCGCCGGGCATGCCGTTTCCTGACTCGGTCAGGAAACGGCACAGGAACGGATTCATATGGCTCTTTCCGGAAAGCAACTGGAATTTAAGCCGTTCATTCTTTAATCAGTTCCAGTTTCCCATTGGAGGATTTTCCGCCCACGGAGCGGACCCTGGCTCTGAGGGAGCATCCGTTGTTGGCATGGATTCCCTTGGGAAGGGAAAGTTTGTAGAAATTCCCGCGGGAAGGCTTGCCTGCCAATCCGGCGTGCCGGTCGCGGGCGATTACTTTGCCGTTTTCCAGGAGTTCGACGCCGTCTATTTCCAGGGCATGGCTGCCGGAAGTGAAGACGAAGCGCACCCCCCGGAGTTTTTCAAGATCAGCGGAAGAAACGGGCCAGTCCAAATAACTCCATTCCGTGGATACCGTTGCGGAGGTCCAGTTTCCTATAATTGACCCGGCTGCTTTTCTTTTCAGGGAAGAAGGCAGGGGCGGCGCCTCCCGGATAGCCTGGCGGCAGGCGTTGACCAGATCTCCGGGAGCGTGCGCCGCGCTTACGCCAGTGGAACGGACCCATTTTTCCTCCCATGCTCCCATATCCGGATTTTTTTCGGAAAGACGGCTCTGAATAAAGTGTTCCCAGCGCGGCAGATAGTAGTCCCTGATAAGGCCGCTCCATATTTTGGCGGCGTAGTCGTCTACGGGAGGCCCCCATCTGGTCACCAGCCTTCTGGCGTTTTGTTCATACTTGTTTTTTTCCTCCGGAGAAATTCCGTGAGACCGGGCAAATGATAACCAGCGCGACAGTCTCCAGGTGGGATGCCCTTCCAGAAGGGAATCCGCCCGAAGGGCGTATTTGCGGAAATATTCCATGCATTTTTTCGTATTCTCCATGTCTTGTTCATCCAGGGCTTCCAGAGCGGCCAGGATGGCTTCATTCATGCGTATGCCAAGGTAATGGGCGGTCATCTCAACGGCATCCTGGCGGAACAGGGGGGACTGTTCCATGCCGCGAGTGTTGACGAACAGGGAGAGGCCTTTCAGAAAATCTTCGCTTGTGTTTACGGAACAGCCGCGGGTGCCGGGTTTCATTTGCCAGTTGAAACGGGGATGGTCCTTTAAGTTGGAATAGGCTGTGCGGCGGAACAGATTCCAGGCTTCCTTCATGCTGTCCGGATAATTTCCGTATCGGGCACGGCAATAATTTTCCAGATATTGTTCCACGTCCTCCTGGCGGTCCCTCCATGCGGCGTCCGTAACCAGTTCGTAGATAACGTCATTGTTTTCTATCCCTTCCGGGGCCATGCCCATTCCGGAGAGGCGCCCCCTGGATGAAGAGTTCAAGGCTTCCAGATGGCCGTTGGCGTAAAAATCCATTACCCCGGTCATGGCGCATTTGCCGCCCATGTTGGGAACCACGCTGTAAACCCACGGTTTATTGAAAAAACCCTTGAAGACGTCCCAGTTCATGCCGTTGCGCCAGAAAGTCTTGTTGTAATCCGCCGCCAGGTCCAGAAGGAGCATCTTATCGTCCGGAACCTTGCTGAGCAAAGCCTTCAGAGTATCTGCGTTCCAGATATTGCGCTGGTATCCGAACATCCATCCCTGCATGACCCATACCGCATTCGGGTTGGTGGAGGAAATGGAGCGGTAGATTTGTTCTCCGAGGGAGCTGAGCATATTGTTGCGGGCTTCGGCGCCTCCTTTGTTTTCGGGAAGTTCCATTTCATTGAAAGAGTCCGCAAGAAAATGGGTGTTTTTCCCGAATTCCTTCTGCCATTCCTGCATGTACAGGCGTCCTATTTTAAGGAAAAGGGGCTCTTCCGGAGAAAGAAAATGGGCGTGGTTTTTTTGAGGCCAACCTCCCCACCCCAGCCGGTGAAGCTTCGCTTCCGGATAAAGGCGGAGGATTCCCCGGGGAACGAAACCGGAAAAAGCGGGACAAATGGGGGTCATGCCCAGGGATTTCATCCTGTGCAGGATGCGGTGCTGCAGGGCGATTTGGTCCTTGTGCCAGCTGGCGGGCAGGGGGCCGTCATGATTGACGATGTTCCCCATCCGCTGCCAGGGAAGGTGTGCCGGTCCCGTATAAAATTCTTCTATTTCTTTCTCCGTCAGTCCCAGCTGTTTCCATACCCGGACGGCGATTCCCTCCGTGGCAACCAGGGCCAGAGGCATATCTATGCCGTGCAGAGCCATCCAATCTATTTCTTTTTCCCAGCGTTCCCAGGTCCAGTAAGGCATCGTATAGCCATAGGTGACCACATTGAAGTAATAGTGGTTGCGGAAAGGGGAAACGATGCGGCGCGGCGCGGCATCCGGCAGTTGCGCCGGCCAGCGGATATCTTTATTATCCCAGGAGACCATTCCCAGACGGTTTGCCTTCAGAAAATCATAGAATCCCCGGCAGAGGGCTGTGCCGCTGCTTCCCCGGATATTCAGTATTCCGCCGGAAGCTTTCGTTTCAAAAACATCGTGCCCGTCTTCTTTTTCAATAATTTCCAGTTGCAGTTTTTCCGGGGCTTTAGCCAGGGACGGAACGGTCCGCATGATTACTGAACGCGCTGCTTCCCGCTCTCTGTTTTTCTGTATATCTTCTGCGAAGACAAACAGGCTTGTCAGCACGAAAAGTAATAGAATTTTTGGAAAATAAGAGGTCATATTGTAATATATACAAGACAGGTAAATAGTTCTTTCAGGAAAAAGCGGATATTTGCGTAATCCGTTAAAGAAAAAGGCCCCTGCATGTTGTCATGCAGGGGCCCTGGTTAAAAAGCCTGAAAGCTTTTATTCCACCTTGGGCTTCCGAGGCGTTCTCTTGCGCGGCGCTTTGGGCTTTGCCGGGGGGGTGTCCTGGATGTGCAGGAAGGTGAGTGTCTCCGTCCCGTCCGTTTCCACGGCTTCAATTTTATCGCCGGGTTTCACGTCTCCCCTCAGCAGGGATTCCGCCAGCGGGTCTTCCAGCAGGCGTTCGATGGCGCGGCGCATCGGGCGTGCGCCGTATTGCGGGTCGTAGCCGTTCTTGATGATCAGGTTCAGGGCTTCCGGACTCAGGGCCAGCGTGATGTTCTTGGCCTTGAGACGGGAGATGAGCTTGTCCGCTTCCAGATGCACGATACGTTCCAGGTCATCCCGTTCCAGCATGCGGAAGACGGAAATGTCATCAAAGCGGTTCAGGAATTCCGGGCGGAATTGCCTGCGCGCTTCTTCCAGAATCTTTCCCTTCATGGCGGCGTAGTCCGCGTTGTCGGCGGCCATGGCGCCAAAGCCCATGGCGCTCTGCCGCTTGGCGGAGGCGGCCCCCACGTTGGAGGTCAGGATGATGATGGTATTGCGGAAGTTGATCTTGCGTCCCAGGGAGTCCGTCACGCTTCCTTCTTCCAAAATCTGGAGAAGCAGGTTCATGACGTCCGGATGGGCCTTTTCCACTTCATCAAAGAGGATGACGGAGTAGGGCCTGCGCCGGACGGCTTCCGTGAGCTGGCCGCCTTCGTCATGGCCTACGTAGCCGGGAGGAGAACCGATGAGACGGGACGTGGTGTGTTTTTCCATGTACTCGCTCATGTCCACCTGAATCAGGGCGTCCGCGGTGCCGAACATGATTTCCGCCAGATTGCGGGCCAGATAGGTTTTGCCCACGCCGGTGGGGCCCAGGAAGAGGAATGAGCCGATCGGGCGGCGCGGATCCTTGATGTCCGCGCGGCTGCGCCGCAGGGCGCGGGCGATGGCGGAGGCCGCTTCATCCTGGCCGATGACTTTGCTTTTCAACTCTTCTTCCATCCGCAAAAGCTTGGCGGTTTCCTTTTCCTCCATCCGGGCCAGAGGGATGCCCGTCCATTTGGCGAGCACGCTCATCACGTCTTCATCCGTTACGGGAACGTAATTGTTCTCATAGGAATTGCGCCAGGTTTCCAGCATGTTCTGAAGTTCCGCCCTGGCTTGTTTTTCCTCGTCGCGGAGGCGGGCTGCTTCCTCAAAAATCTGGGTTTCCACAGCCTTGTCCTTGCGTTCCTTGATTTCCGCAATGCGGGTTTCCATATCGCTGATGTGGTCCGGGCGGGTCATTTGGGAGACGCGCTTGCGCGCGCCCGCTTCATCCAGGATGTCGATGGCCTTGTCCGGCAGGAAACGGCCCGTCAGATAGCGGTGGGAGAGCCTGGCTGCGGCTTCAATGGCTTCCGTCGTATAGTGTACCTTGTGATGTTCCTCATACTTGGGCTGAATGCCGGCAAGAATCCGGATGGTGTCCTCCACGGAGGGTTCCCCTACCTGCACCTGCTGGAAGCGGCGTTCCAGGGCGGCGTCCTTCTCAATGTGTTTCCTGTATTCGTTGAGCGTGGTGGCGCCTATGGCCTGGAGCTCACCCCGGGAGAGGGCGGGCTTGATGATGTTGGAGGCGTCCATGGAGCCTTCCGCGGAGCCGGCGCCCACGATGGTGTGCAGTTCGTCAATGAAAAGGATGACGTTGCCTTCCCGGCGTATTTCATCCATCACGGCCTTGAGCCGTTCTTCAAACTGGCCGCGGTATTTGGTGCCGGCCACCATCAGCGCCAGATCCAGGGAGATGACCCTCTTGCTGCGCAGGAGCTCCGGAACGTGGCCCTGGGCTATTTCCTGGGCCAGCCCTTCCACGATGGCGGTCTTGCCTACCCCGGCTTCACCGAGCAGGACGGGGTTGTTCTTGTTCCTCCGGCACAGAATCTGGATGACGCGCTCAATTTCGGAGGCGCGGCCGATGACGGGGTCCAGCTTGCCGTCCCGGGCCAGCTGGGTCATGTCCCGTCCGAAAGCCTGAAGCGCGGGAGTCTTGGATTTCTGCTGCCTGGAATAGGAAGGGGAGGAAGGCTCGTCCGTCGGGATGGCGGGGGATTCATTTTCCTCCTCGTCGTCATCGTCGTCCGGGATGATGTTGTCTTCATCCGCGTCCATCTGGTATTTGGGGGTCAGCACGTCCAGCAGTTCGCGCCGCGCCTGTTCCAAATCCACGCCGAAGTGGCGCAGAATCTGTCCGGCCACGCCGTCTCCGTCACGGATGAGGCCCAGGAGCAGGTGTTCCGTGCCCACATACGTGTGGTTGAGTTCCTGGGCTTCCCTGTTTGCCATTGCCAGGACTTTGCGCACTCTGGGTGTATATGGAATGTTGCCTTCCGCCTGGGGTTCCGTGCCCCGGCCTATTTGTTCCTCCACCTGTTTGCGCACGGCGGAAAGTTCCACGCCCAGATTTTCCAGGATGGTGACGGCCACGCCCTTGCCCAGTTTGAGCAGGCCGAGCAGAAGGTGTTCGGTTCCTATGTAATGATGATTGAAGCGGTCCGCTTCCCGGCGCGCATGCGCCAGCACTTGTTGCGCCCTAGGCGTAAAATTATTCATGGATGATTAAAAAATTGGTATGGTTGCATTAATTGCCGGAAAGTTCCTTCCGGATCATATCAGCGCGGATCTGGTCCCTGTGTTCCGAGGTGGTCTGGTCCGTGGTGGACAGGCGCGCCAGATGGGCCGGCTGGATGTTCATGATGGTTTTGTTGACGTTTTTTAATGCCTGGCGGGAAAAGATGTCCAGAGACGCTCCCATCCGGAGGAAGGAGAGCAGCGCCAGCGCCTCCTGCGTGGAAAGCAGAGTGGCGTTGGTCAGGAGTCCGTAAGCGCGGGAAACGCGGTCTTTCACCTGCAGGGAGGATGACTGGAGCAGCCGCCTGCGCGCGTTCCATTCCTGGTGGGCCAGGTCTGAAGTGAAGCGGGTCATGCGTTCCACAATCCGGTCTTCGCTGTCTCCCAGCGTGGACTGGTTGGATATCTGGAAAAGGTTGCCGGTGGCTTCCGTCCCTTCCCCGTAAAGGCCGCGGACGGTGATGTTGAGCTGCACGGCCGCCTGAACGACCTGCTGCATCTGTTCGGAGATGACGAGGCCCGGCAGATGCATCATCACGGAGGCCCTCATGCCCGTGCCCAGATTGGTGGGGCAGGCGGTGAGATAGCCCAGCCGCGTATTGTAGGCGTACGGGAGCCTGGCTTCCAGTTCGGAGTCTATTTTGGAAATGGCCCCCCATGCTTTTTTAAGCTGGATGCCGGGCAGGATATACTGCAGGCGCAGATGGTCCTCCTCATTAAAGAGGATGCTGGCATTCTGGCTGCGGGAGATGAGGACGGCGCAGCCTTCCGAACGGGCCGCCAGTTCCCGGGAAATGAGGTGGCGTTCCACCAGCAACTGTTTCTGCTGCTGGGTAAGCCCGGAAAGCTCCGCATAATAGCCTCCTTTCATGACGGGGATTTGGCGCGCTTCTCCGGAAGTGAGCTTCAGCGTTTCCTCCCTCTGCTGGCGAGTGGCCCAGCCGGGAAAGGGCGTGGCGGTCAGATTGCGCGCCAGGCGGATGCGGGAAGTGAGGACGATGTCGTGCTCATCCCGTGATTCCACCATCCATTTGGCGGGGTTGTTGAGTAAGTCGTCAAAGAGCATGTATGTTAATTGGTCGGCGTGCGCAATTGGTTGATTTGATCGCGGAGTTCGGCGGCGCGTTCATAGTCCTCTCTTGCCACTGCCAGGGAAAGCTGTTGTTCCAGATCACTGATGGTTTGGGTTTCCGTTTCGCGTTTTTCGGCCCGTTCCGGCGTTTTCCCGTGATGGTGGGAATCAGGCTGGATCTGGGTAAGAAGCGGGAGAATTTCTTCTTCAAAGACGTTGTAGCATTCACTGCAGCCCAGACGTCCTACGTTTTTGTAATCCTGAAGGGTGAAGGAGCAGATTGGACAGCTTGTGAGGGGCAGGGATTGCAGGGCCGGAATGGGGGCGGAGGGGCCCGCCGCGCCTTCCTTGCCGAATTGGCCCTGAAGGTTCGGGAACAGTTTCTCCGCCAGATCGAAGGCATCTGGATCCAGCAGACCCCGCTCCTGGGCGCATTTGGCGCAAAGGCAGAATTTGGTGGACTTCCCGTTGATGATCTGTGTCAGGAACACCGTTGCCGGTGCAGAGCATATCTCACATTTTTTCACAACCCGCATTATAATGGCGCTCCCTGTGGCGGACTAGTAGTCTGCGTGTCATGGATTGTCATGAAGATGGGCTTTGTTATTGTACTTGGGAAGAATTCTTTCCGCGTTGTTTCAAACGTCCGCACCGTGATGAATACAAATAGGCTGTGCAAAAAATGACGCCCAGAACCAGAATGATGGTGGCGCCCAGATGCCAGCCCAGGGGGAAGGACAGGTAAAAAGCCAGCAGGGAGCCCAGCCCTCCGATGATTCCTCCCCCCCAGAAGAGATGGGACGGCTTGTTGGTAAGCAGGTACACCGTGGCGGCGGGTCCGACAAGCAGCCCCAGCGTCAGGAACGCTCCCACGGCCTGCAGGGAGGAAACGAGCACCAGAATGATCAGGGTGAAAATGCCGTAGCTGATGAGGCGGGAGGGGATTCCCAGCGTGGTGGCGATGTCCGGGTCAAAGAGACAGATCAGGATGGGGCGGCGGAAGAGCAGCAGGATCAGGACGCTGACGGAGCTGATGGCGAAGGCGATCCACAGGTCGGAGTCGGACAGGCTCATGATGGAGCCAAACAGCCAGTCGTCAATTTTCTGCTGCAGGCCCAGCCTGACCAGCACGATGAAGCCCGCAGCGAAAGCCGTGGTATGCAGGATGGAAAGGGCGGTGTCCTGGTTCAGCCGGGATGTGCGGGAGACGAAGAGGGAACCCAGACCCACCAGCAGGGCGGCCACCACAGCCCCCGTCAGCAGGCTCCAGCGAGTAAGGCCGAAGAGGAGCACCGCCACCGCAATGCCCGGCAGCAGGGCGCAGGAAAGCGTGCCGATTTGGAGGGCGGATTTTTTCAGGATTACCAGCCCGCTGACGAAGCCGTTGGCGAAGCCGATCATGACGCAGGCCAGCAGGGACCGCTGCGCGATGGGTTCGCGGAGGAATTGGAGAAAATCGTCCATCATGAAGCTTGGGTTTCCGGTTGGGGGTCCATTCCGTATATCTCCCGGATGCGTACGGGGGAAAGCACTTCCTTCGGGGGGCCGAAAGCGGCCAGCTCCCGGTTCATCAGCAGGATGGCGTCGAAGATATCCGCCGCCGTATTCAAGTCGTGATGGGAGGCGATGACCAGACGCCCTTCCGCCGCCAGGGAATCCAGCAGCCTTCCCAGGGATTGGCTGGCGGGAGCGTCCAGTCCTGTGAAGGGTTCGTCCAGCAGGAGGACATGGGCCTCCTGCGCCAGAGCCCGCGCCAGAAAGGCCCGTTGCTGCTGGCCGCCGGAAAGTTCTGAAATCTGGCGGTCCGCCAGGGATTCCATACCGAGAGCGTGAAGGGACTTTTCCACAATATCCCGGTCATGCCTCCCGAATTTTTTCCACAGGCCCAGGGAAGGATAACGCCCCATTTCCACTAGCGCGCGGACGGTGATGGGGAAGGACCAGTCAACGTCGGAACGTTGGGGCAGGTAGGCTATTTCTCCCGGCGTGTCGTGCAGGGGGCGTCCGTTCCACAGGATTTTTCCGGAATCGGGGCGGATCAGCCCGGCCAGAGCCTTGATCAGCGTGGATTTTCCTGCGCCGTTGGGACCCATCAGAGCCAGCGTGTGTCCGCAGGTGATGGAAAAGCTGATGCCGTTGAGCGCAAGAAGACTACCATAATAAACGCTGAGGCTGTCCACTTCCAGGCGGTGGCGGTCCGGGTGGCTGGCGTGCGCGCCCCAGCAGATGTGATCCCGGGTGCAGGGAGGGGCTGGGCTGTTCATTTCCATGAGAAGGAGTAGCTGTCGTTCAGGGAAGGGCCGAAGGACCAGCGGGTGGCGGAGACGGTAGGTTTCCCCTCCGGTTCCAGTTCCAGCGTGACGGGGGTGTCCGGCGTGTTTTCCGGCCAGCGGGCGGAAACGGTGAGGATCACGGAGCCGTCTTTCAACGGCAGGCCGCATTCCATTTCTTCATGCAGCCCGGGCGTTTCTGGCTGCCAGAGAAGGCGGCCGCCGCAGGATATGGAAAGGGCTTCCGGACGGTGGGCGCATCTGACCGTGATGACCGTGGGAACATCCCCGGTTGGCGCTGCAGGGGCGGCATGCGCCGTTTCCTGTGCTCCCGGGGAAGGCGCCGTCATGTTGTAAAGGAAGAATCCCAGCAGGATGACGACTCCCAGAGTGGGAAAAAACTGCCGCAGGGGAGTGCTGGTCATGGTCTGGGAGATGGGGAAAGGGCTTCCTTGATGATGTCTGTGTTCTGTCTGAACATGGATTCGAACGTGTGGCCTTCAGGGGCCAGCCCGTCGGTATTGATTGGCCTGGCAACGGGGATGTTCAGGGATTTGGCGATTTCCGTAAGGCTCTTGGGGTTGGAGGAGTATTCCGGGAACAGGGCCTTGACCCCGGCGGACCTCAGCTTGTTCAGCGTGGAGGCCAGCTGGGCGGAGTTGCCTTCGTCTTCACGGCTTATTCCCTGGATGCTGATGCTGCGGAAGCCGAATTCCCGGCAGAAATGGTTCATGGCTGCATGCCCCGTAACCAGGACGCGGTCCTTTTCCGGAATGTCCGCAAGCTCCTTTCTGGCCCAGGAGGAAAGCTGGTCCATCTTTCTGTTCCACCGGGCCAGGCCGGCTTTATAGTCCTGTTCATGGGCCGGGTCCAGCCGCGTGAGCATTGCGGCCAGGGTGCGGGCGGCGCGTTTCATATTGGCCGGGGTGTGCCACCAGTGGGGGTCGTTGGGGCCGTGGGCGCAGCAGTCTCCGTCGTGTTCATGGTCATGGTCTGCGGTGTCTTCCTCCACGGGAACGTCTGGAACGGAGGCTCCAAGATCCAGAATTTGCACATTGCCTCCCAGGGCGTCCTTTAATTTGGGAAGGTACGGCTCCAGGTTTTTGCCGGAGGCCAGCACCAGGCGCGCCTGTCCCGCGGCGGCAATGTCCTGCGGCGCGGGTTCAAAACTGTGCAGGTTGCCGTTGGGGCGCAGCAGGTCCGCCACCTGCACGCGGCTGCCGCCAATGGAGCGGGCCATGTCTCCCAGAACGGGGTGCAGAGCCGCGATTTTCAATATTGGGGCATCCTGGGCCTGAAGAGAACAGAACAGGCCCAGAAGACACAGAAAAGGAATCAACATGCACCGGAGCATGTTCCGCATGATGAACCTTCCCTTCAAGTGATGCAATGGTCAAATTTGTCTTCTAAAGCAGGATGACGCTGACTTTTCAGGGAGTCCGCACGGCTCTTTTTTTGTTTTTCAGCGTTGTGGTGAACTCCTGGCAGGGGAAGGGGGATGCGGCGCCCTTGGCGTCTAGCCCGGCCGGGGTTCCCGTGCGGGCTCCGGGGGCTTTCTTCCACCGGTGACGACGGTCTGATGGCGGAGAGAGGTTTTTTCTTGAGGTGGAAAGTGTTTTCTGGTTCCATTATCGCGCATCATCATGAATGGTTTTCAACTTCTCCAATGTGGCTTGAGCGTGGCGGCCTTTCTGGCCGGTTCCGCCCTGGCGGCGACTCCTGCCGTATATCCGTCTCCCCAACAGTCCAAATTTACCACCCAGACGGTTGCTTTCTCCGGGAAGCCGTCCGTGACCATACGTTCCGCCAAGGCGGGCGGCAGCAAGCTGCTGGAGGGAGTTCCGGAGAAATCCGGAGCCTACAAACTGGTGATTTCTCCGCAGGGAAAGGTGGGCATAGGAGCCCATGACGAACGGGGGGCGTTTTACGCCATGCAGACGCTGCGGCAGCTGGGAACGAAGGCCGGCGGGGAAGGCGTGATTTTGCCCGTTGGGGAAATCATAGACTGGCCGGACATCGAATTCCGCGGAACGGTGGAAGGTTTTTACGGCACCCCCTGGAGCCATGAAGCCCGTTTGAGCCAGCTGCGCTTTTACGGCCAGAACAAGATGAACACATACATCTACGGGCCGAAGGACGATCCCTACCACTCCTCCCCCCACTGGCGGGACCCCTATCCCGCGGACCAGGCCGCCCAGATCAGGGAACTGGTGAAGGTGGCAAAGGAAAACCACGTGGATTTTGTGTGGGCCATCCATCCTGGCAAAGATATCAAGTGGACGGAAGAAGACATGAACAACGTCATCAAAAAGTTTGAGATGATGTACAAGCTGGGCGTCCGTTCCTTTGCCGTGTTTTTTGACGATATCTTCGGCGAAGGCAAGCGCGGGGACATGCAGGCCCTTCTGCTGAACAAGATCAATGACGAATTTGTCAAGGTGAAGAAGGACGTCACCCCCCTGGTCATGTGCCCCACGGAGTACAACCGCGGCTGGGCCGATCCCAAGCCGGGAACCTATCTGGACATTCTGGGGGACCGTCTGGACCCCTCCATCCACGTCATGTGGACGGGGAACTCCGTTTGCCATGACATTACGCTGGAAGGCCAGCAATGGGTGAACAGGAGAATCAAGCGCCCTTCCTACGTCTGGTGGAACTTCCCCGTCACGGACTACTGCCGTTCCAACCTCTGCATGGGCCGCGTGTATGGCCTTGCCTCGGAACCGGGAGCGAAGGAATCCATGGGCGGTTTCGTTTCCAACCCCATGGATAAGCCGGAGGCCTCCAAGGTCTCCCTCTTCGGCCTTGCGGACTACTCCTGGAACATCAACGGGTTCAAGTCTGATGAGGCCTGGAAGGAAGGAGTCAGGCGCCTGTTCCCGAAAGCGGCGGAAGCCATGCAGGTTTTTGTGAACCACAACTCCGACCAGGGCCCTAACGGTCACGGCTACCGGCGTGAGGAATCCGTGGAAATAGAGCCCGTAGTCAAGCGCGTGCTGGAAGCCGCCCGGGAAGGCAAGATTGAGAAGAAGGATACGGCCCTGCTCAAAAAGGAATTTGCCCGTATGGCCGCCGCTGCGCCCGTCATCCGTGCCAGGGCGAACAATCCGCGGCTGATGAAGGAAATAGGCGCGTGGGTGGATGCCTTTGAGCAACTGGGGCATGCCGGTCAGCACGCTGTAGCGGCGCTGGAGGAAAACAACGCCAGAGAAGCCGCGACCCGGCTGGTGCAGGCTACGCAGGCTCTGGCGGCCATGGATGGAATTTCCCGCCGCCACAACCAGGAAGGACAGTTGTATCGTTCTGCGGTAAAGACCGGTTCCCGTGTGATGGCCCCCGCTGTCAATGAACTGGCGGATATTGTCTCCAAAAAAGTTTTTCCGGCCATTGCCGGCGCGCCGGCCCTTTCTCCCAAGCCCCTGGTCAAGGGGGGCAGCATGGATAAGGCGGAACTCTTCTGTGACGGGGATCGCGGCTCTTTCTGGCACTCCGGCGCCTACGGCCAGCCGGGCGACTGGTATGGCGTGGACTACGGGATGCCCATCCCCGTGCGGAGCGTGGAAGTGCTGATGGGCCGCAATGACAAGGACGGCGACTATGTAGAAAAAGGGCAGCTGGAAGGCTCCCGCGACCTCGAAACCTGGAAACCGCTGGGGCCGGAAACTTCCGGCATGCAGGTGGTCTGGAAGGCTCCCAAGCCGGTTTTGCTCCGTGCCGTGCGCTACCGCGTCATTGAACCGAAAAAAACAGGCAACGGCCGGTCTGTCTGGACTGCCGTGCGGGAAATAGCCGTCAACACGCCTCCTTCCGCTATGGCTTCCTCCAATGTGGCGGGGCTGGAGGGCGTTTCCGTGCAGAAATCCGACAAAATCGTGCGGATCAACCGCGTGATGGAAACGCATAAGATGAAACCCGGGGAATTTATTTCCCTGCAGCTGGATGGCCCCACGGACGCTACCTGGCTGGAAGTCAACCTGGAACGGGATGACGTCAACTCCTGGGCGGAAGTGGTGCTGGACGTGGAAGGTTCTTCCAAGCCCGTAGTCCAGAAGCTGGACAAACAGGGCAAAAACTTCATTGCCAGGGGCAACCAGCTTCCCAAGGGAATCAAGGGGATGAAGCTGGTTAATAAAAGCGGCAGTGAGCAGGATATTGTTCTGAACATGTTCAAATTTGACGTTCCTCCCGCGGACCCCGGCACCAGTCTGGTTTCCCTGAGCGACAGAAACCTGAAAACGGTTTACCGTGCCGACAAGCCGCTGGACGTAGTCGTTCCCAATCTGGACAATCCCAAGGCCACCAAAGTAATCGTGGTGGGATCTGCCGCCTTCGCCATCCAGGCCCGCCGCGGAGAAGGCGCCTGGACGCCGGTCGGCAAACGGAACGCCGGCCCCGGTGTCTCTGAATTTGCCATCCCTGCCGGAACTTCTGCCGTGCGCCTGACCTATAAGGCTCCCCAGCCGGAGGCGATCATTAATGAAGTCATTTTTTCCTCCCGGAAATAACCGTCTCAGACGCCGCTGGCATCTTACTCCGTCCGGTACGTTCCGGACGGAGTTTTATTTTGAAAGGGACGGGCGCGCTGCGTGCAGGCCGTTTCCCGGAAACGGAAGCGGAAACCTCTTTTCTCCGCTTTGGCCGTCTGCTGTGGAAACAACCTTGACCCTGTTGGATGCGGGGCTAAAATACTGCCATGACACCGGGTTTTCATTGGACTCTACGCCCTTCCGTGAAGGAGGATGATCCGGTCTTGAAAGCGTTTCCTGCGGAACTGCCTCTGCTGGTCAAGCAGCTTCTGCTGCAGCGCGGGTTCACCGGGGGAACGGAAACGGAACTCTTTCTGGAACCCAGGCTTTCCCACCTGAGCGACCCTTTCCTGATGGGGGAAATGAGGGTAGCCGTGGACCGCATTTTCCGGGCCGTGGATGAAGGGGAAACCGTGTGCATTTATGGGGACTATGATGTGGACGGAGTTACCTCCGTGGCGCTTCTTCGGGCCATTTTGATGGCTTATGACCTGGATCCCCAGTATTTTATTCCCGTTCGTTCCCGGGAAGGCTACGGCCTCAGCGAGGCCGGCATCAAGCGTTGCCTTTGCGAATGTGCGGACCCTCCCAGCCTGCTCATTACGGTGGACTGCGGCACTTCCTCCGTAAAAGAGGTGGACATGCTCAACGGCCTGGGGATAGACGTCATCATTCTGGACCACCATGAGGCGGGCCCTTTGGGGCGGCCGGACGCGGCGGCGGTGGTCAATGCCAAAATTGAGGAAAACAGCCCGTATACTTATCTGTGCAGCGCGGGCGTCGTCTTCAAGCTGGCGCATGCCCTCCTGAAGGAGCGGAAGCTGAAAACCTTTGACCTGAAACTTTATCTGGACCTGGTGGCCGTGGCTACCGTGGCGGACATCGTTCCCCTGGTGGCGGAAAACAGGATTCTGGTTCGCCACGGCCTGGGAAGGCTGGCTCACAGCCGTCATACGGGGCTCAAAACCCTGACGGAAATAGCGGGCATCCGCCCTTCCGACTCCGTTAACCACGCGGGCTTCCTGAACGCCGCCCACGTGGGGTTCAGGATAGGCCCGCGCATTAATGCCGCCGGGCGCATGGATTCCCCTATGGATGCGTTGGAACTCCTGTTGACCATGGATGCCAGGAGGGCCGTGCAGCTTGCCCAAATGCTGGATTCCCACAACCGCAAGCGGCAGGAGGAAGAGGAGGCCATCCGGACGGATGCGGTGGAAATGCTTCACAACTCTTTTGACCCGGAGAGGGACAACGTTATTGTGCTGGGTTCCCGCGCGTGGCATCCCGGCGTGGTGGGCATTGTGGCCTCCCAGCTGATGAGGCGGTACCACAAGCCGACTTTCGTCATCGCCTTTGATGAAAGCGGCGTGGGGAAGGGCTCCGGCCGTTCCATTCCCGGCGTGTCCCTGGTGCAGGCCATCCACCACTGCGCGGATACGCTGGTTTCCGGCGGCGGCCATGATATGGCGGCGGGGCTGGTGATTGAAGAATCCCGCATGGACGACTTCCGCCGGGCTTTCAACCGTTATGTGTCCGAAACCACGACGGAGGAACAGCGCTGCCCCGTACTCAACATTGACATGGAAGTGTCCTTCCAGGCGCTGACGCTGGATTTGCTGGACAGCTATGAAAAACTGGAACCCTTCGGTAACTCCAATCCCCAGCCTCTATTCATGAGTTCCGACGTTTTTCCCACGGAACCGCCCAAGCGCGTGGGAACCAATCATCTGAAGCTTTTCATGCGTCAGGGCATCGTGGAGCGCGACGCTATTTTCTTTAACGGAGCGCAACGGGAACTTCCCAATCCCCCCTGGGATATCGCTTTTACGATTGACCGCAACGTGTACCGCGGCCGCGCCTCCCTGTCCATTTCCATTCAGGAAATACGTTCCCACCGGGAAATGTAAGGAGAACCGCGAAAGAAAAGAATTGTCTATAACCAAATAAAAACGGCTTATTGCGTTAAATAGCAATAAGCCGCAAAATTATAAATGATTTATGAAATCTAGACCCTGGGCAATCTTAACAGATTGTCGTTAGGAGTGTCATTAGGTTCGGAACGTACGTATTTTTCTCCTCTTGAGCTGATAGCATCAATGAGTTTTGGATAGGATGGACCGATGTCTATACGCACGATATTACCTTTTCGAACAAAGTCATGAACGGCTTCTTTAGTGTAGAAACCGTCATTTTTTACCCCTGTGAGGTAAATTTTTGCAATTTCTAATGTAGATTTAGGATTGGTGCATCCTGGTTTGAGTATAATTTTTTTTGCTTTATACATATGAATACTTATATAGGTGGTTCCTACTCGGAGATTGACACCATTCTAGTAAACCTGTATAAGGTCCTCGCTACGAAGCAAGCTGATGTCAATTTCTGAAAGAATTTGGTTATCAGAGGAAAGGGGTAAGGTATTGACGTACCTTGCCCTTTTTTTGCTCTGATGAGGTATTAATAGCATTGGGACATTTCCAATGTCCAGAAAAAAATAACCTCCCCCTTTTTCTTTTTAAAATCTTTTTCTCCCACCATTAATAAGAAAATATTTTTTGCATATATGGTTTGACCCATTTCAAATTTATAGCATACTGCTTCTTCGAAAGAGCAGTGAGACCTCTTTTGAGAATCTCAAACTGATTGTTGGAGCATAGTCGCACTCTTGCGAGTGCGTGGATTGAAACTTATTAATGGTTGGTGATAAAGGGGATCAACTGCCCAGTTGATGTTAATTCAGCTGGGCAGTTTTTGTGTAGAAGTATATTGCTCTTTCTTCAAATGCCCAATTGATGAAGTTGTTCCAACAAAGTTATATGTGTTTAGTACCCTTGACAGAAATGTTCTGAAAGTACATCATTCTTTCTATTCCCCCCCCATTCAGGGCAAAAACAAGCAAGATGAACACCCTGTTCCTTCAAGGTCGTCTATTGCTGCTTCTCGGACGGTAGTCCGAGAAGATATCTTGATATGCGCCGGCGGGCCGTTCCGGCGCGAGGGAAGTAAACGGCTGGTCTTGATAGTTGTGCGCAGAAGGAATGGCTCCTTCATCGGAATATTTTTCCGCGCGCAGTTTCCTGAGGAACGAACCCTTAACATGATTATTGTAATGAAAGAACATATACACATTTTTGATACGACGCTGAGAGACGGGGAACAGTGCCCCGGCGCGGCGATGAACGTGGAGCAGAAAATACAGGTGGCCATGCAGCTGGAAACGCTGGGGGTGGATATTATTGAAGCGGGCTTCCCTGTTATTTCGGACGGCGATTTCCGAGCCGTCCGGGCCGTGGCGGAATGCACGGAAAAAAGCCGCGTTTGCGGACTGGCCCGCTGCGTGGAAAAGGATATCATTGCCGCCCATGAAGCGTTGAAGGCCGCCGGGGAACGGGAGCGCATCCATCTGGTGGTGGCCACCTCCCCCATCCACCGGAAATACAAGCTGGGAAAAAGCCGGGAACAAATCAGGAACATGGCCGTAAAATCCGTTGCCATGGCTTCCGATTTGTGCGGGGAAGTGCAGTTTTCCGCAGAGGACGCTTCCCGCACGGAGCCGGAATTCCTGGCGGAGATTGTAGAGTCTGTCATTGACGCGGGCGCCGCCGTCATCAATATTCCGGATACGGTGGGGTACACGATGCCGGAGGAATATTTTCGCCTGATTTCCTATCTGAAGTCACATGTTCCCAATGTGGACCGCGTCCGGCTGTCCGTCCATTGCCATGATGACATGGGGATGGCCGTGGCCAACTCGCTAGCGGCCATCCGAGCCGGGGCGCGGCAGGTAGAGGGAACCATCAACGGCATCGGGGAACGGGCCGGAAATACCGCCCTGGAGGAAGTCATTATGGCGTTGCATGCCCGGCGGGATTTCTTTTCCGAAGTGTGGACCGGAATACGAACGAATGAACTGGTGCGCACCAGCCGCATGGTGGCCGCCATGAGCGGCCTGGCCGTTCCTCGTTCCAAGGCCGTAGTGGGGGCGAACGCCTTTGCCCACGGTTCCGGCATTCACCAGGACGGCGTTTTGAAGAACCGGAGCATTTACGAAGTCCTGGACCCGGAGGAAATAGGCTGGGGAACCACGGAACTTCCCCTGACCAAACATTCCGGCAGGCATGCCGTGAACATGCGCCTGCGTGCGCTGGGCCTCTCCGTTCCGGATACGGATATGCCGCGCCTGTTTGAACTGTTCAAGAAACAGGGGGACCAATGCAAGTTCGTGTATGATGATGATTTAGCCGCCCTCGTGGACTCCCTTTAAGAATGAACTTCCGCTGTCCGGAAGTTCCCCACGGAATTTCCGGATGATTGTTGTATTTGTATGGGGAAGCAGAGGCATCTTCAACAGAAGCCTTTTTCTTCTGCACTGAAAAAGGAAATCCCCTGCAAGTTAAAAACTTGCAGGGGATTATCTGGTAGGCCCGGTAGGGTTCGAACCTACGACCAAGGGATTATGAGTCCCCTGCTCTAACCGCTGAGCTACGAGCCCGTTGCAGAACAACGTGGAAGAATGCTAGCAGAATTGGAGGAGGAAAGCAAAGTTTTTATCCTGCAGTAAACGTTTTGGATTGGCGAACGGGTGCGGGAAGCAGGAAAAAACGGGAAGATTCAGACTTGCAGTTTCGTCCAGCTCCGCCCCTTGACGATTTTATAGAGGATGGCGGATTGGACGGCCATTTCAAAGGCGAAGAGCAGCCAGATGCCCCACAGGGTCATGGTTTCCGGTGCCAGCCTGAACCATACCCAGGTGCAGACGACACGGAAAAAGCCCATAATGCCGTAGGAAATGAGCATGACTCTCCGGGTATCTCCCGCGCCGCGCAGGGACATTTTCATCACGATGCAGGCGGCGAAGAAGGGCTCCACCACCAGCATGGTGCGCAGCACGGGAATGCCGGTATCAATGAGAGTCATGCTGCCGTTGGAAAATATCTCCATGAACAGGGCGGGAAAGGCGCAGAAGAGCACTCCCAGGCCCGTCATGAATATGATGGCGTACCGCATGCATTTCCAGATGGTGATGCGGGCCATAAGCGCGTTCCGGGCGCCCAGGTATTGCCCCACGAGCGTGGAAGCGGCCATGCCGATGGCGAAGCCTGGCAGGAAACTGAGCGATTCAATGCGGACGGCGATGTTGTGGACGCCCAGCACGCCTTGAACAGGCAGTTCGCTGATGATGGAAAGGCAGAACATCTGAATGCCCCACATTCCGAAGACTTCCACGGCCTGCGGCAGCCCGATTTTCAGGATGCGCTTCTGCATGCCCGTGTCCGGCCGCAGATGGGAAAAGCTGAGGTACAGGGGCGGAGCATAGTGCTCTCCCCGTTCCCGGACGAGTTCTTCCAGGGATTCATTGTTCCTGCCCGTGAAGATTTTTTTTCTGCGCCGCAGCATGATGAACAGGAGGATGCTCATGCTGATGCCGTAGCCGCAGACTGTTCCCGCCGCAATTCCTCCAATGCGCCAGCCGCCCAAAGGAGCGTCCGCAAAGACGAAGATGACGCTGAAGATGACATTGAGGATGCCTACGCTCATCATAATCCAGAAGGGCAGCCGCGTGTCTCCGGAGCCTCGCAGTGCGGCATTGATGGCAAAGACCACGCCGCTGAACGGGGCGGCAAAGGCGGCCATATAAACATATTGCAGGGCGTAGGTCCGGGCGGCTTCATTCATGGTCAATACGTGCGTGACCAGGAAATCGCTGCAGGTGAAGAGAAGTCCGCAGGAAACGACGCCGGCCAGGAGCCCCAGCATGGCGGCCTGGTGCAGGCCATGCTGCGCCTGGGGATAGTCTCTGGCGCCCGTCATGCGGGAAACGATGGCTGTGGCTCCCATCATGATGGCCCCCTGGATAACGAAGCCGAACCACATGATGAAGACGACGGCGCCCATGCCGTCAGAGATGTTGATGGTGTCCTGGGCGTCCACCCCTATCTTAGTGGCGATGAAAAGGTCGGAAGAAGTGACGAAAAAGCTCAACAGCTGCTCCAGGAAAGGCCAGAAAGCAATGACGGCGATTTGCCGGGGCAGGGACAGTCCGGCAAGTTTGCCGCCCAGGCGGGCGCGTGCCGCCTTGCCGCGTATGATTCCTTCTCTTGCGTCCCCCGCACTCATCGCTGAGCCGTGTAAATGCTGGCAATTCCCCCGTTCAGAGGTTCCGCCGTGATGTTGCTGTAGCCGCATTCCCGCAGCAGGGCCTTCATGGCCTGCCCGCAGGGAAAGGCTTCAATGCTGTCCGCCAGGTAGTCGTATGCTTCCCGGTGGCCGGTCATCCAGCCCGCAATGACGGGAAGGATGCGGTGCAGATAAAACCGGTAAGGTCTTTTCAACAGGCTTTCAGGCAGGGAAAAATCCAGAATGAGCAGATGGCCCCCCGGGCGCAGCATTCGGCCCATTTCCCGCAGGGCGTCCGGATAACTGGCCATGTTCCTCAGGCCAAAGGCGACAGTGACCGCATCATAGGAGGCGGAGGGGAAGGGCAGGTTCATGGCGTCTGCGCAAACCAGATGATCCAGCCCACGCCTGGCCGCTATGTCCAGCATGGGCTGGCAGAAGTCGGACCCGGTGAGGCGGATTTCCGGCATCGCGTTCAGGATGGCCAGGGCCAGGTCTCCCGTTCCGGTCGCCAGATCCAGAAGGTTCTCCGGTTTCCATTCGGAGACAAGCTGAACGACGCGCCGGCGCCATAGCAGGTCCACGCCCATGCTCAGCACATGGTTGGTAGCCACATAGCGCGGTGCAATAGCGGAAAAAGCGGCTTTGACGAATTCTGGATTACGCATGCGGAAAGGGCTGGGGATAGTAAAAAAGAGCACCGTAAGTGCTCTTTTTATAAAGGAAAGGGGATGGGGTGTCGGACGGGGCTCGAACCCGCAACAACCAGAATCACAATCTGGGGCTCTACCATTGAACTACCGACACCATTTAGTGTTGTGGTGCGGCAGACATTACCCGCTCTCTTCCATTTTGGCAAGAAGAAAATAAGTTTAATGAGTTTTTTTGAATGGAATATTTTCTCAATAATACAATAAGAGCATGCCGGGGCGGTTATTTGTTTCCTCTTTGGAAAATTGCGGAGAACCTGTGTGATCTTCTATTGCACCCTCCTGGATTTGATGTAAACTTTTTTATTATGGGGATTGATGTAGTATACGCCGCCTTTCGGGCCGACCCGGTAGGTTCTGTTTTCCCGCGCCCGGAGGGCTCGGTGGGAAGCGTGCTCTCCCGGTATCATTCCCGAACACAGCGGCGTATATTCCGGAAGGAGCGGTTTGCGGCCGCATTGGGGGAAGAAGAAAAGAACCGGAAGGAGGACGGTCTGGATGAAAAGGGAGCGCTTCACAAGGATATTATTATCCTTTCCGGAGAGTTGTTTTGTCAAGTTGGAGAGTCCGGATAAGCGGATTTTTGTGAAAAGGACATGATTTTTTATGAGTTGTTTGAAAACGAATGTTTGAATTTATTTTATTTCCAATTACTGTTTCCGCAGTCGCTGCTGCATTTTAGTTGTTAACCGGCTTCTCATCTGTATCCGATCTATGAATTTCTTTCCTCATATTCCCATGCTGTCTACTGTATTCAACAGTATAGGTTGCTATTTATTGCCGTTAGGGGCTGTTTTGCTGTGGCTTTTGTACGAGTCAAGAAAATCAAAGGCTTTTCTTCTTGTCGGGCTGGTGTTGATGATCATGGTATGCATGTTTTTTCAGGAGGCCAGCTCTCCCAGCCGGGAATATCCGTGGGACCGAATGATGGAGCATGTTTTTACGGGAACGCTTCTGCCTTTCCTCTGTCTGCTGGGCTATATTCTGTACGTGTTCCTTTGCGCCTGCATTCCGGTTTACCGGAAGGTGTGGAAGGGAATCGGGTTTTTTGTTCTTGGAGGAATGAGCCTGGCTTTCGAATACGTCAATGTCTTTTTTCCGGTGGCGTTGCTGGCGGGGTATTTGTTCCGTTTTACCGTTTTCCGGAAATTCAGGAATCACCTCCCCCTGATTAGAAAATGCCACAGGGGGCTTGCCGTAGGGGTCATTCCGGGAATCTGCCTGATCAGTATTGTCTGCGCCATTCTGTTTCCCCCTCCGGAGAGTTTTATATGTGAGAGGATTCATGAGGAAATGGCGCGTGACATGGCCCTGTGGAATTACCAGAACAATCTGGTTCTTCTGTCCAGCCATTTTCTGAATATGGAGCGTGAAAACGGCTGTATTACCGTGAAATATTATTGCGAAACGAATATGGGCCCTGCCGTTTACAAGGCGTTCTGCAATAATTACGGCGGTTACGTGAGGGCGGAATGTTCCCTGCTGAACAGGCAGTCCCGCTGATGGGTGAGAGGCTGTTTTTTCTGGCCGGGGAGACATTCAGATCTAGATCTGAATGTCTCCGGTGAACACAAGGTCTGCCGGTCCGGTCAGCGTCACGTCAGTGAAACGGTCCCCTGTGCGTTGGAATCCGACTTTAAGCGTGTCTCCACCCGCCACGTCCACCTGAATGGGGGAGGGAGCGTCCGTCAATACGGCATGCAGCAGCGCACAGGCGGTCATCCCCGTTCCGCAGGCAAGCGTTTCATCCTCTACGCCGCGTTCGTAAGTGCGTATGGCAATGTGCCCCGGAGACAGGATTCTGGCAAAGTTGGCGTTGGTGCCTTTGGGTGAAAAGGCATCATGGTAACGCAGATAGGCCCCCAATTTGGCAATGTCCAGGCCGTCCAGCTTGTCCAGAAACGCTACGGCGTGGGGAACGCCCGTGTTCAGGAAATGGACATCCGCTCCCACAGCCGGGTCGGCATTCAGCACGAAGAGCTGCATGGAGTGGGGATTGGTCAGGTTGACGGTGACGTTGCCGTCTTTTTCAAAGGTGGCAGTGACGACGCCGGCCATGGTTTCAAAAGGAAGAGGCGTTGTCTTGTCGTGATGAAGCAGGGCGGCGGCAAAGTTGCCGAAGCAGCGGGCCCCATTGCCGCACATTTCCGCCTCTCCGCCGTCCGCATTGTAATAACGCATCCGGACAATTCCCCCCTTGCCCTGGGAAGGTTCCACGGCGATCAACCCGTCCGCCCCAATACCGAAGCGGCGGTCGCACAGGGCTTCTATGGTTTCTTCGTCCAGCACGGAGGAAAGGCTCAGGTCACGATTGTCCACCATGACAAAGTCGTTGCCGGCTCCCGTCATTTTGTAGAAATGAAGCAGCATAATAGTAAGTTGTGTTGTGCCGGAATTCTAATGTTCCCGGCCGGTTTTGGCAAGGCGGCTTACATGAATGACATGGCATCCACGTCGATTACGGCCGTCAGGTCTTCCCCCAGTCCGGCTTCCTGCACCAGTTTCCGTAGGGTGCGGGAGAGGATGCGGGCGGAAGGCCCCTTGACCGTAATCTGGAATCTGAACTGTCCGTGCGCGCGGGGAATGGGGGCGGGCATGGGGTCGGTCATCGTGGCGGGAGGGGGAAGCATGCCGCGTAGGCGGGACGCAAGGGTTTGCGTGGCGAATTCCGCCATGCTTTCATGCTGGGACCGTATGGTCAATACGGCGATATGGGTGAAGGGGGGCAGGGCGAACGCGCGCCGCATTTCCAGTTCCTGAGCTGCGAAGCCGTCCGTATCATGGTGTCGGGCGTATTGCAGGGAGGGGGACTGGGGCGTAAAAGTCTGGATAATGACTTCTCCGGAAAGGTCACCGCGGCCGGCGCGGCCCGCTACCTGCGTCAGGAGCTGGAATGTGCGCTCCCCTGCACGGGGATCCGGGATGTGGAGCCCCAGGTCCGCGTTCAGCACGCCTACCAGCGTCACGTTGGGAAAGTCCAGCCCTTTGGCGATCATCTGGGTGCCCAGAAGAATATCTATCTTATGGGCGCGGAACTGGTTCAGAATGGTCCGGACAGCGTTTTTCCGCCGGGCCACGTCCGCATCCACGCGCGTGATGCGCGCCGCAGGAAAAGTGCGGCGCAGGATTTCCTCCACCTTCTGGGTTCCGTACCCCTGGAGCAGGATATTGGCGGACCGGCATTCCGGGCAGGAACGGGGCGGAAGGGCTTTGAATCCGCACAGGTGGCACATGAGGCGATCTTCCGTACGGTGGTAGGTCAGGGGCAGGGAACAATGCATGCACGTGACTACGTGGCCGCAGTCCGGGCATTGGATGGAGCGTGCGAATCCGCGCCTGTTGAGCAGCAGGATTACCTGTTCCCCCTTGTCGAGACGCCGGTCAATGGACATCCTGAGGCGTTCGGAGATAACGTTGGGTCCGGATTTATTCTTCCCTTCCGTTTTCATGTCCAGGATGCGAATGAGCGGCAGCTGCTGGCCGTCCGCCCTTTCCGTCAGTTTTACCAGGGAATACTTTCCAATCAGGGCGTTATGGATGCTTTCCAGGGAGGGAGTGGCGGAGCCAAGAAGCACGGCGCAGTTTTCCAGATGGGCGCGCAGCACGGCCAGATCCCTCCCGTGGTAGCGGGGGGAACTTTCCTGTTTGTAGGAGGCGTCGTGTTCTTCATCCACAATCACCAGGCCCAGATTTTGGAGGGGGGCGAAGACGGCGGAACGGGGGCCGATGACGATGCGGGCCTTTCCGGAACGGATGGCATGCCATTCGTCAAAGCGCTCTCCGTCCGAAAGGAGGCTGTGCAGCACTGCCACGGAGGAAGGCAGTTCCGCGAAACGGGATTTGAAACGCTGAACCGTCTGGGGCGTCAGGGAAATTTCCGGCACCATGATCAGGGCGGATTTTCCGGATGTTACTATTTGGGAAACGGCCTGTAAATAAACCTCCGTCTTGCCGGAACCGGTAACCCCTTGCAGCAGGATCGGTTTTTTGTGCTCTGCCGCGCACATGGCCGTGATTTCTTCCAGCGCTTTCTGCTGCTGGCTGTTCAGCTTCATGGGCTGGGTGGGGACGAATTGCTCCCCGGTGCTGGGGTCCCGGTGCACGGCCTCTTCCTTCAGGGAGATGAAGCCTTTGGCTTCCAGGCTGCGGGCAACGTTCAGGGCTCCGGCGCCGAATGCTGCCAGGGGGACGGCCTGTTGTCCCGCGGATGAGAAATAATCCAGCATTTGGGCCTGCCGGGGCGCTTTGCGGTACAGGGCATCCAGTTCCTCCCGTGCCGGAGTTTTTTCCAGATACACCATTTTGCGCAGTTTTTCCGCCGTATTTTCCTGACGGACGGTTTCCGGGAGCAGACACCGGATCATCTGATCCAGAGCCACGGAGTAATAGTCCGCCGCCCATGAGGCCAGATTCATCATCACCGGGGAAATCAGAGGCTCCGGATCAATCAGTTTCAGAATGGGTTTGAGCCTGTCCTTCCAGGCCGGAGACGGTTCCGACAGCGTAAGCACGGTTCCGGTAGCCGTTCTGTTACGCAGGGGCACCTGTACGCGGCAGCCCGGCCTGACGTCTCCCGCTTCCGGAGGAATGCCGTAATCCAGTACCAGATCGCTTTGTCCGTCAACCAGAATGCGCGCCGCCTGCATGGAGTGAAAAGGAGGGATAACATTAACGATAGCCGAAGGGGAAACGGGCGACGCCGCTCATGTCTTTCAGAACTTCAATATAATTGTAGCCGTATCCATCCATGATTTGTGTTACGACGGATGCCTGGTCGTACCCGATTTCCAGGGCTACAAAGCCGTCTTCATTCAGATAATCCCGGGCGCGGGACAGAAAGCGTTCAATGATTTCCCAGCCTTTAGGCCCTCCGAACAGGGCTGTATGGGGGTCTTTCATGACTTCCGGGGCAAGTTTTTCCCCCTCCGCAATGTATGGCAGATTGGCCACGATAACGTCAAAGAGCATGTTCCGCCCGTCTTCCCCTTTTTCTCCTTCCGGAGCGGAATCGGCATCTTCTGTGGGCAGACCCGTTTTTTCCGGGGAAATGTTGGCGAACAGGTCGGTCTGGATGGTGGAGACCCTGGCTCCCAGCCGCATGGCATTTTCCAGAGCCAGATCAAGAGCCTGCGGGGAGATGTCCGCCAGCACGACTTCCCTGGCGCGCTCCTTGAGCTCCAGCGCCAGCGTGACGCCGATAACGCCGGAGCCCGTGCCCATGTCCAGGATGCGTACCGGATGATCCGGGATTTTCCTTAGCACCATTTCCACCAGTTCCTCAGTTTCCGGGCGGGGAATCAGGGCGCGGGCATCCGTCAAGAAATCCCTCCTGAAAAATTCCGTGACGCCCAGCAGGTGCTGCAACGGTTCTCCCGCTGCCCTGCGTTTCAGCAATTCGCGCAGAGGGGCCAGTTCCGCTTCTTCCACGGGCCTGTCAAACTGGGAGTAAAGAGCCGTGCGGTTGCAGTGCAGGACATGGGCCAGCAAATGCTGCATAGTGGCGCGCGCTTCGTCGCACCCCTGGCGGACCAGATAATCCGTGCCGGACTGAAGGACTTCCAGTAAAGTTTTCATGCAAGGGAAAAGGGGTTAGGACATTCCAGCCTCCGCCAGGCGTTCCTGCATTTCCGCGTGCTGGAGGGCCATAATCAGGTCTTCCAGCTGCCCCATCAGGATACCGTCCAGATTGTGGGAGGTGTAGCCGATGCGGTGGTCTGTCAGACGGTTCTGCGGGAAATTGTATGTGCGTATTTTTTCCTCACGGCCGCCGGAGCCAATGAGGCTGCGGCGCGCGGCGGAATATTTTTCCGCCTCTTCCCGTTTTTTGGCTTCAAAGAGCTTGGCGCGCAGGATTTTCATGCCCTTTTCCCGGTTTTTCATCTGGCTGCGTTCTTCCTCGCACCGGACATAAACTCCCGTGGGGAGGTGCCATATCTGAACGGCGGATTCCGTCTTGTTCACATGCTGGCCCCCGGCTCCGCCGGAACGGCATACTTCGATGCGGAGATCTTCCGGGCGGATTTCTATGTCCACTTCCTCCGCTTCCGGCATGACGGCCACGGTGGCGGTGGAGGTATGGATGCGCCCCTGCGTTTCCGTAGCGGGAACGCGCTGCACACGGTGCACGCCGCCTTCATATTTCAGGAAGCGGAACACTTCTTCCCCGGCAATGCGGCAGACGACTTCCTTGAAGCCGCCCACGTCTGACGGGCTGCTTTCCAGATGCTCAAAGCGCCAGCCGCGTTCTTCCGCAAAACGCTGGTACATCCGCAGCAGGTCTCCGGCAAACAGGGATGCTTCATCCCCGCCCGTTCCGGCGCGGATTTCAATAATGGCGTCCCGGTCTTCCGTCGTGTCGCGGGGAAGCAGGCTGTACTGCACGTCGCTGCGCAGTTTTTCCAGGGCGGCTTCCAGTTCCGGAATCTCCAGGGCGGCCAGTTCCGCCAGTTCCGGATCGTCCGTCTTGGCCAGTTCCTGATTGTCCGCCAGCTGTTGTTCCGTGGCGTTCAGGGAATCCCATGTTTCCATGAGTTCCTTCAGGCGGCGGTGTTCTCTCATGATTTCCGAGGCCTTTTTCTGGTCATTGAAGAAGTCCGGTTCGGCAATGACTGTTTCCAATTCTTCCAGGCGCTGGCGGCGTTTTTCAATGAGAGGTGTGTAATCCATGGCGTTTGCGTGTAAAGAATTTTAAAAGATGACAGGGCTTTCTGAAAGTCAAATCCGGGAAATGTAAGACAATTCCGGCATTTAAAAGAAGGAGGGCCTCTTCCGGCGCCTTTGCCGCGCTTTCCTGAATCCGGAAAACCGGGCCAAAAGAAAACCGCAGCCATTACGTTTTTCCAATATGCTTTCCTGAAAAAGGGAAAAGCGGAATCATCGTAACTGCCGCGGCGGTAAAGCTGGCATCGCGTACGGGACTCGAACCCGTGTTGCCCGCGTGAAAGGCGGGAGTCCTGGACCGCTAGACGAACGCGACTTTTAGGTTTGCAGGGACTGCGCGGCGAAGTAAATACTACCGGAGGCCGAAAGGCAAGAATTATTTGAATCCAAGTTAAAAAAATCGTTATTTTCCTTCCGGTATGTGGGATTCGTCGTAGTCGTCCAGCCTGTGCTGCCAGAGATAGTGCCGCGTTTGCTGGACAAGCACGCCGGAAAGTGCCAGCAGGGAAATGAGGTTGGGCAGGGCCATCAGGCCGTTGGCGCAGTCTGCAAAAATCCATACCAGTTCTATTTTAGAGACGCAGCCGATGAAAACCGCCGCCACCCAGATGACGCGGTAAGGCGTGATCAGACGGATGCCGCCCAGGTATTCCAGCGCTTTTTCTCCAAAGTAGGACCAGCCCAGAATGGTGGAAACTACAAAAGTAACCAGGCTGAGCGTGAGCAGAGGGGAGCCTAGGTAAGGAATTTTGCTGAATGCCAGCGTAGTAAGCCTGGGGCCGTCCGTGCAGGAAATGTCCGGATGCGCGATGATGCTGGTGGTCAGCACAATTCCCGTCAGGGCGCAGATGATGACGGTATCCCAGAAGGGGCCGCTGGAAGAGATGAGCGCCTGCCTGACGGGGTTGCGGTTCTGTGCGGCGGCGGAGGCGATGGCTGCGGACCCCAGGCCGGCCTCATTGGAAAAGAGGCCCCTGGCCACACCGGTTCTCATGGCAGCCATGACGGCCGCCCCTGCCGCGCCCCCGGCGGCGGCTTCTCCCGTAAAGGCGCAATCCAGAATATACCGGACGGCAGGAAGAATGTACTCCGCCTGTACGGTCAGAATATACAGGCATCCCAGGATGTAGATGACGGCCATGAACGGCACGAAGAAAGCGCATACCCTGGCAATGCCCCGGATGCCTCCCAGCATCACCAGAGCCGTCAACGCCGTCAGTACAATGGCTGTGCCCCAGGAAGGAATGGAAAAGGCATGGTGGAGCTGTTCCGCAGCTGCGTTCCCCTGCGTCAGGTTTCCGATGCCGAAGGCGGCAATGGCCGTGAAGACGGCGAAGGCCGTACCCAGCCATTTGCTGTTCAGTCCGCGTTCCAGCACGAACATGGGGCCTCCGCTCATATTGCCGTCTTTGTTCTCCACCCGGTATTTGATGGCGAGCAATCCTTCCGAATAACGGGTTGCCATTCCCAGAACTCCCGTCAGCCAGCACCAAAAGACGGCTCCGGGGCCCCCGGCCGCAATCGCCACGCCCACGCCGATGATATTACCGGCTCCGATGTTGGCGGCCAGGGCCACCATCAGGGAACTGAACGGGGAGATATCCCCCTTGTCCGTATGATCTTTCACAAAATACAATTTCAGGGCCTTAAGCAGATAACGCTGCGGAAACCGCAGGATGACGGTGAGGTACAGGTGCGTGCCCAGAAGCATGATGAGCAGGGGCCAGCCCCACAGGAAGCTGCTGAAAGCGGACAGCCAGGACGTGAGAGCGTCACCGGCCTGGAAAAAGGCATTTTGGAGGGCATCAGGCATACCGGAGGGATTCTAGGGAAAAGTAACGTGGTGACAAGCCCTTAAACAGATGACGGAGAAAGGTTTTTCGCGATGTTATGAATCCTGGGCCGGAGTTTTTCCGCTTTGGGGGAATCGATTCCAGGAAAAATGCCGTTTCCCTGATAGAAGATGTGTGTTCTGAGTGCGGCTCTTCTTCCCTCCGGAAGAGGATGGAGGCAGGGGCGAACGATTTGCTGACTGGGAAAAGGGAGGAGCTTGTTCCCGGCGCGCGTTCTTATCCATAAGCTCCGCCATGTTTTTGGAATGGGCAAAGTCCTCGGACAGACGGTGTTGACTGCGCCGGCAGGAGTAGATAAAACCTTGAAACAAGGTGTTCATCCGGCCGGGGGAAAGGCGTTTTCCACTCAGGCGGTGATGTGGCCGCGACAGTACAGGCGGATCATCAATAATCAATTAAAGAAGAAAATGATTGTTTTTACGGAAGAAAAGAAATTTTCCAGGGAAGATGTTCAAGAATTGTTTCTGTCCGTTGGCTGGATTTCCGGACAATATCCGGGGCGTCTGTATAAAGCGCTCATGAATTCGTCCACTGTTGTGACGGCCTGGGATGGCGACCGTCTGGCAGGGCTGGTGCGGGTGCTGGACGACAGCGAAATGGTTGCCTACATGCATTATGTTCTAGTGCATCCCGCCTATCAGGGCAGGGGGATTGCCGGGAAAATGGTGGAAATGGTTAAGGAAAAATACAGGGACTACCTGTATCTTGAAATCATGCCGGAGGAGAGCAGAAACGCCTCTTTTTATGAGAAGCACGGCTTCCGGGTTATGGCGGACGGCGTAGCCATGCAGCTGTGCAATTTTTCAAACAGGAGCTGATGCGGGCTGCCTCGGAGCGTTTTTCCTGGCCAGGGTACAGTAAACCCGCGGGAATCCTTCCGGATTTTGGCTCCGCGGGTTTACCTTCTCATCCCGGATCAGCTCCGGAAAAGGTTGAGATTCAATTCCCTGATCATGGATTGAAGCGCCGCCTGCCCCTTGACGGTATTCCCTGCGGGATCCAGGGGAGGCGAAAAGGCCGCCATAGCCAGCTTGCCGGGAGCTACGGCCACCAGGCCGCCTCCCACGCCGGACTTGGCCGGAAGGCCTGCCTTGTACATCCAGTCCCCTGTGGAATCATAGAGGCCGGACATGCACATTTCCGCCAGAATGGGGGGAACATTTTCCTCCTTTACCACACGCTTCTTGCTGACGGGATTGATCCCGCCGTTGGCGTAGCATGCGCCCATCAGGGCCAGCTGGGACGCGGTGATGTTCAGGGAACACATGCGGGTGTACAAATCCACAATCATGGGCGGCGTATTGTAAAAATAGCCGTAGCTGTCCAGCAGCCAGGCGATGCCGCGGTTGTGCTGGTTGGTAGCGCTTTCCGACTTGTAAATCTCCTGGTTCACGGTCAGGGCCGTGTTGGCGAAGTTATTGAAATTATGGATCATGTTTCCCCATATTTCATCGGAATCCGAACCGTTGACCAGGCTGACCGTCGCCATAGCCCCTGCGTTGACCAGGGGGTTGAGGGGCTTGCCGCCGTGCAGCTCAACCGCCATCACGGAGTTGAAGGGTTCCCCGGTGGGGTCCGCTCCGATCTTCGCGCGCAGCTGCTTCATGCCGATCAAATCCATGACATAAGCCAGGTTGAATGCCTTGGAGATGGATTCAATGGCAAAGGGCGTGTCCGCGGAACCTGCGGTCAGCAGGTCTCCGTTGACGGTGACCACGGCAATCGCCAGCAGGTCGGAAGGCACCTGGGCCAGGGCGGGAATGTACGAGGCGTTTTTGCCTCCCTGGACGGTTTTGGCGTAGGCGTACGCGTTATCCAGGGCCGTCCGGATTTGCTCATTGGAAGGAATGTTACTCATGGGATATGGTGTGGCTAGGGGTTGCGGTGGAATGGGAATCATTGTTTTTTTCCCATCCGAAGGGTTCAAAGGCGTCTTCGGGATCCACCGGCCGTTTCCAGGAGGGTTTGGCCATGGCATGGATGATGAAGGGAATACCCGCGAAAATGAAGGTGCCCGCCACCAGAAGGAGAATGTACATGGTACTGCTGCCTACGGTAATTTGATTCGGCGGGATGAAGCTCACCAGGAAAGCCGCCAGGCTGGCCAGAAGGCCGAGGCCCCCGACAACCCACATGCCGAAGGTTCTGCCCCCGGGAATGCGGAAGGTGCGGGGCGTATTCGGTTCCCGGTAGCGCAGGTAAATGCCGGACGCGAACATCAGCATGTACATGATGAGGTACAGAATGATGGTCAACTGGGAAATAATCTGGTAGGCGGATTGCACGGAAGGCATGATCACAAACATGATGGAGAGCAGGGTGACGATTCCCCCCTGAATAAGCAGGATGCCCATCTGGACGTTATTCTTGTTCCGCTTCTGCATGACGGGCGGAAGGTTGCCGGCCAGGCCCACCTGGTACAGGCCTTTTGAAGGGCCTCCCACCCATGCGGTCACCTGGGCCAGAACGCCTACGGCCAGCGCAAGCGCCAGAATCCAGTTCATCCAGCCGAGGCCGAAGAAGCTGAAGTAGCTGTCATAAGTAATCAGCAGGCTCTGCACCAGATTAATCTGGGAATTGGGAATGATGAAGCCGATGGCCAGCGTGCCCAGAACGAAAATAAGCACCGTAATGATAGCGGAAATCAGAATGGCCAGCGGATAATTGCGTCCGGGATTATCTACATCCTTCACATGAACGGCGGACATTTCCATACCCGCGTAAAACAGGAAGATGCTGGCAGCCAGAACGAGGTTGTTGAAATTGCTCATGTCCGGCACCAGCTTGTCCCAGCTCATATCCAGCAGGATCGGATTGCCTCCGGCCCAATAGCCCAGGCCCAGGAGGATCAGGATGGCCCCGGGAACAATGGTTCCGATGATGGTTCCCCATTTGGTGACGCCTGCGGAAGTCTTCATGCCGCGCAGGTTAAGAAGAGTTGCCGCCCAGTATACGCACAGCACCACGATGAGAACGTACCATTTATTGGCGGCAAGAGCTTCATCCCATCTTTGCCCGGGCCCCATGAAAGCTAGGGAAACGGCGGCGAATGTCAGAACGGTAGGGAACCAGATGGTGCTTTCAATCCATTGCAGCCAGATGGCCAGGAACCCCCATTTCTTTCCGAAAGCCTCGCCTACCCAGCGGTAAACGCCGCCTTTTTGAGGCCATCCGGTAGTAAGTTCCGCGGCCACCAGGGAAACCGGCACCAGAAAGAAAACCGCAGCGAAAATGTAATAAAAAACGGAACTTAGTCCGTAAGTGCTTTCCGCAGGCATGCCGCGCAGGCTGACAATGGCGGAAACGTTGATCATGGCGAGCGTAAATACTCCCATGCGGAGGACGGATTTTACCGCCGGAGCGTTACTTGTTGCTGCGGGGCCTGTTGGAGCGGCCCCTGGTTGAGTCGTATTATTCATTGGTTTATTTCCGGGTTGAGAATTGGGACGGCGTAAAGAAAGTGTCCACACCGGCCTTATCTGGACGACCAGACGGGAGACCCTTTCGTTGAAGGAATGATGCAGATAGAACTGCCGGAGTTTGTCTTAACGGGGGCCGGGGAAGTTGTTCAGCCCGTCCACATGGCCATTTGGCCGGCAGTGGATGCGGGGGATGTCAGGCAGCGCGGAAAAACATGGTTATCCCCTCCGGATGTTGGGAATAAATATATATTTTAAAAGAATATTGATTGGTAATAATTTATTGTAATTAGTAACAATTATTCAAAAATGAATCATTGATCTGTTCCGTTTTCCGAGATACATAAGAATAGTGAATATAGAGAAGCGTTGTCTTCTTTGATGTTCGTCCCTCAATCGTCAATTATCTGGATTTTATGAAAGATCAACAGGTTCAGAGGCATGCGAATTCTCTGTCTGATAATTCCCTCACAGCGTCCGGAGGTGTGCCGGTCCCGTTTAACAAAGAGGCCGGGGCGTTCAGCGGCAGCTGGGACTGGGGGATTGTCGTTGATCCGCTCGGCCCGGGGGAAACGGCGGAGTGCCGTCTGATGCTGGGGGTGGATGATAACGGCTCTCTTACTGTTGACGGCGAGGGAATTTTCATTCCTGGGGAGGGCAAATACCATGGAGGGTCTTATAGGGAAAAAAGCTTGAGCTTCCCCATTGAACCGGGACCGCACCGCGTGCACATGACTTATGAGAACGTGGCTGTTCCTCCTGAATGGACTAATCTCGCCATCCTTAATTATTCCATTGAAGTCATGGTTTCGGATGGAACCTCTTCATCCTCCTATCAGCCGGATGAAGGTTATCCGGAACCCGTAAGTACGGAAGATGAGGGGGAAGACGTGCCGTGTGAATGCGGAGAGGAGGCTGCTGGCGGCAATGGCTCCCAGAGCAGTTCCAGTTCTCCCTGTCCGGAGGAAGACAACGGAGAAGGGGATAACGGTGAAGATGAGGATCCCTGCACCTGTGAAAACAATGAGGGCGGCAGCAGCAGCTCTTCGGCGCGCGGCGCGCGCTCTTCCTCCACCCTTTACGGTTCGTCGGCCGCCGGCAGGCGCGTGGTCGCCCGGACGCTCAAGACGGAAATGATCTGGCGTACCAATTTCGGCTCTTTCCGGGGCATGACGGGTCTGCCTCAGGGATTGCTGGAAATAGTAGGATACACATTCTCGGCTGAACTCTGGTCCCCACGTGCGCTTCATTACTGGCATCCGATGACTCGTGAAATCATCTCGGCGCCATCATCGGGCATCGGGGCGAATACCGCTTTCCAAATCAGGAGCGGCGGAACTGCCATTAACTACTACTGTTACGCGGATGGAGACGGCAGCAGGGTTGACAGCGTGGCCCCCATTGCAGGATCCGCCAAGCGCGGGGGCTCGGCGTGGTTCGGGAGGAGATCCGCTTCTCCGGCAAGGGCGGGAGAATTCTGCCTCAGTATCCGTTCAAACGCGGGCAATACCGTTAACTATACCGCAGGTTCGGCCTCTTCCTTGAAATACGCCACCGGCTACACCGCTAAAAACGGCGCGGCTTACACAAGAGAAGAATTTGACGGAAAGCTGGATATCGTGCGGGCTTCGGATGGAAGCATCCGGCAAATATGGAACCTGTGGGACGGGCTCGCCAACATCGAAAATGTCACGGAGTCCGGTTACCGCATCGCCCTCTATCTCCCCGAACAGGTGGGAGGGAAAAACAGTTCCACCGGCCTTTATTCCGTCACGGGCGACCCTTTTAAAACCTTCACAATTACCGGGGACGCGGCTGCGGGCAGACTCTCCGTTACCGAACAGACCGCCGGGCGCGCTCCCTACACCACCCGCTACTGGCAGGGAGCCGACGGAGCATGGAACATGGCGCAGGGGGAAGGAGAAGACGCCATATTCACTCTGAAAGAAAAGCAGATCGTTTCGTCCGGCACGTGGAAACTCATCACTACCATCCAGCGGGGGGAAAACGGCGCTCCCATCTCCCGCGTCTGTGAGACTTATGCCGTCACCCGCAATGGCAATTTGTGCACCAGCCGTATTGAAGGCTACGGAACGGACTACTCCCGGGAAACGACTTACGAGTACACCGGCATGGGAAAAATCGCGAAGGAAACTGCTCCTGACGGAAGTGTCAAAACGTGGGCATACGACCGTTTCGGCCGTGAAATCGTGTCCAGCGTCCCCTGGGCGGAAGCCGGCGATAAGGTCACTTACACCACGTATCGGGACCAGACGCAGGCGGATCCGGATATCCTCACCCAATGGGTGACGTTGACAGCCACTGCGGCGGAACTTTGGCGCGCGGATTACACCTACGTTGAGGAAAATCATGTGCGGCGCGTGGAAAAACGCACCACCGCATTGGGGGAAGAAAACGTGCGTCTGGAAGTGAAGGAATCCTGGCTCGGCACGGCTCCCAATGTTTATGCCCGCGGACGCCTGAAGATGAAACAGGGCATGGACGGCATTCAGACGCATTATTTTTATGAAGAGACGGACCAGTACGGAGCCCTTTACAAAGTGACCGCGGAAACGCGGATAGCGGGAGAGAGCGTCCCCGGCCTGAGCTCGCGGAAGGTTACTTACGTCTCCGGCCAGGGCAATAACATGCGTTATGAGCAATACGCCCGGCTGGCCGATGGCGCCTGGTCCATGACGGACGCGTCTTCTTATGAATATGACGTTGAGAACCGTTGGGTAAAGCGCACCCGCGCCAATGGGCGCGTTTACGAGCGCATGATGACCTGCTGCGGCCCGTTGTGGGAAAGGGATGAAAATGGAGTGACCACTTCCTATTCCTACAATACGGCCCGCCAGCTGGTGGAAACCATCCGTTCAGCCGTTACGGACGGGGAAACCATGATCACTCCGGAAACCATCACGAGCTATACCCGTGATGCTCTCGGTAAAATTACCTCCCTGCGCAGGGATGCAGGCCCAATGACGACGGTGGAAAGCCGGGAATACGATTTGCTGGGGCGCCTGATAAGAGAAACCGATATTCTGGGGCGCACCACCGTCCGCTCTTACAGCGGGGATGGCCTGGTAGAAACAGTTACCACGCCCGCCGGCGCTACGCTCATCACCCGGAAAAGCCCTTCCGGAACAGTAGTGCGGCGTTACGGCACCGGGCAGCAGGATATCCTTTATACCGTTGAGGCCACGGCGGAAGGGATCCGCACGACGGAGGCTGTGCCGGGCGGGGAGGGGGGAGAGCCCCGCGTCGTGACGGGAAGCTCTACCGTCAACGGCTTTGGCGAGCTTGTACGGATTGCTGCCGCCAATACCCTGAATGGGGAAAATGTGCGCACTCTTGCATACGATGACAAGGGGCGCCTTATCAGGGAACAGCTGGCGGACATGGCGCCGACACTTTATGCCTATGATGCCTTTGGGAACAGGACAAGGGCAATCGTCGCCCTGGAGGATGAACCGACCATCCTGAACTCCCGCATTACTGACTACGCTTATGTGGCCGAGAGCCGTGAAGACGGCATCTACAGACTTGTTTCCATAACAAGTTATACTTCTTCAGGTACTCCCGTTCTTCAAAAGCAGGCGGTCCTGCTCTCTGCTCTGAGTTCTGTTCTTGCCGGCAAAACCGTCATGACGGATCCCCGCGGCCATGATACCGTGGAGTGGACGGAGTATGGCGGCGGTTCTGTCCGTCTGCAGAAGAAAACCGTGCCCGGCGTCGGGAGCGTTGCCCTCACGCGCGTCGTGGACGGATTCACGACGGCGGTTACGGGCTTTGACGGCGCAACCGCCCGCCGGCAGCGCACTTATACGGAAACGGGCATCACCTATGCGGACACAGATGTGCGCGGTAACGTTTTTACCGCCGTCTGCGACATCGCCGGCCGCATCATTTCCGGCACGGATGCCGCGGGCAACACGACTACCTACGCTTATGCCCAGCCCTTTGATCTGCCTACCTGCGTTACCAATGCCCTTGGTAAAACAGCCTGTTCCGTTTATGATATCCGGGGCCGCAAGGAAGCCGAATGGGGGACGGCCATACAGCCCGCCGTATACGCTTATGACGCCGCCGGCCATATAGTGAGCCTTTCCACCTTCCGTGATCCCGGGGATGTCATCACTATTGATCCCCGCCTCCGGACGGATGGGGACATCACCACCTGGACGTACGATGTCGCTACGGGGCTGGTTGTCCGCAAGACCTATGCCAATGCCACCCATGTGGATACCGCTTATGATGCGCTCAACCGCGTTTCCGCTACGACGGACGCGCGGGGAACCGTTGCCTCCCGCTCCTACGCTCCTCTTACCGGGGAGCTTACCTCCATTACCTTTAATGACGACGGTTTTACCCCCTCCATCAGCAGCCGCTACAATCATCTGGGGCAGCTGACGCAAATTGAAGACGCTTCCGGAACGCGCACGTTCACGTACAATCAGTATAACGAACAGGAAACGGAAACGACGGCTGGCCTTGCGGCAAGCGTCTTGACCCTCCGCCGTGACGGAGTGGGGCGGCCCGCGGGCTACTGCCTGGACTATGCGGGCGCCGCCGCCTTGCAGACGGCATGGGGGCATGACGCCTCCGGAAGGCTTTCCTCCGTCTCGCTGAACGCCGTCGCGAAGCCCTTCACCTACGGCTACAATGCGGAAAGCGGCCTGCTGGACACTCTTGATTACCCCAACACGTTGAAATGGCGGCGCACTCTGGAAGAAAAGCGCGACCTCCCGGTGAATATTGACTACCTGCGCCCCGGCAGCGCCAACTACCCGGCCAAAACCGACTACTCTTACGATGTGCTGGGGCGTCCCGTCACGAAGAAAGACTATTTCAACACGTCCGCGCCCGACCTCACCCACGCCTACGCCTACAATGACAGGAATGAACTTGTGAGCGACGCGATGAGCCGGGGCGGCACATATAGTTACGCCTACGATAACATCGGCAACCGCACAACCTCCCGGGAGGGAACGGATTCCCTTCCCGCCACATACGTTGCCAACCGGCTTAATCAATACACGGATATCACCGAGGGTACGGAGCCGCCCTTTGTTCCCACCTATGACGCCGACGGCAATCAGACGAAGATTCAGACGTCCACGGGAGAATGGGAAGCCGCCTACAACGCGTTGAATCAGGCGGTCAGCTTCACGCAGGGGGACAGGCGTATTGAGTGCGTTTACGATTATCTGAACAGGAGGGTAGAAAAATCCGTCTATGAAGGGGAAGCGCTCATGTCAAGGAAACGGTTCATCTATCACGGCTATCTGCAAATCGTGGAACTGGATGCTGCGGACGCTTCGGAATCCGCTGACCCCGTCCTGCGTAAAACGTACCTGTGGGATCCCCTGGAACCGGTAGCTACGCGCATCTTGGCGATGAGCGTCTTTGATGAAACGGGAACTTATGTGGAAGATCTTTACTACACGCATGACGCGTTGAAGAACACAACGGCGCTCTTCGGCATCAAAGCGGGCCGGCGAGCTTTGTACGAATACGGCCCGTATGGGAATGTTCTCAAGATGGAAGGCAATGCGGCGGGGTTGAATCCCTTCCGCTTCTCCAGCGAGTATTTCGATGAGGAAACCAGGCTTGTGCAGTACAATTTTAGATATTATAATCCGAAGGATGGGAGATGGATCAGCAGGGATCCTTTGGCTATAGGATTAAATCCTTATAGTTTCTTAAATAACGAAGCGACGCAGTCTATAGATCTGTATGGTCTGATTTCTGATAATTTTACAGATGAGGCAAAGAAATTTATTAAAGAAAATTGCAAGTGTTTTAACGCAATTGGCTTCAATACGTTAAAAATGGAATTCATTGATATTATTTCCGCTGCAATGGCTATTGCTGAAGAATTAAGCACAAGAACAGGATTTAAAAAATTGGTAGATGACTGGCAAGATTGGAAGAGCCAACATGGATGGCCTATGTTTGTATTTACAGATATTGGAAAGGGAAATATAAATGAAAATACAGCGAAAGCTGTCGATTTGTCGCCTTTGGATTATAATCCTGATTTTAAAAAGGCTTTGAATGACACATTGCAAAGTACAGATTCAAGAAGAAAATTTTTAGTAACAGATGAAGGTACAATTATGGTAGGATTACTGGAAATGCAATCAATGAGTAAAAAAACTGCTCCTTATATACCCAAAGATATGGAACAGTATAAAAAAGCTCAAGTTAATGTAAATGCATGGAGAGAAGGAGACGGAATTCTGGAGCGCATGAAGAAAGGAAAGGAAAATAAAGAACCATATGAACCGAGTCCAGGAAACGATCTGGAACAATATAAGGCAAATTATGAAAAAATTAAAGAAATTCTCGAATCTTGTAAATAATGATTTTACGACACAGATTCTTCTTGTCACATGGAACCTTAGCCTAATATTTTTCATTTCAATAATAATTTTTTCAAATAATATAAAATTGTCCCTATTTAATTCATCTTTTTATGTCTTATTCAATATTTTCAATGCGTTGGTTGTTGTATTATCATGCACTAAACGAATAGTCGGCTTTATAAGTCAGAAAAAACTTCTACTTGTTTCATGGATTTTCAATTTAATATTTTACGTCCCCATACTGATTTTAATAGATGGTGAAAGAAAAGATTTTTTAAATATACTGTTTTATTTTGTATATAATATTTACAATGTATTTCTGTTGATATTCTTCTGTATAAGATGGAGAATTGATTTTATAAATCAAAAAATTATTTTTAAGTTTATATGGATTTTATTTATTTTAATAAACTGTTTATTTATATTTGATTTTGTTCTAAGTGCGGCGGTATTTATATTTAATATAAGTTAATTTATATCGGCCGGGTATTTTATTTTCATTGTTGCCGTCCAGCTTCTTGCGGCAATCAGACGAAGATTCAGACGTCCACGGGAGAATGGGAAGCCGCCTACAACGCGTTGAATCAGGCGGTCAGCTTCACGCAGGGGGACAGGCGTATTGAGTGCGTTTACGATTATCTGAACAGGAGGGTAGAAAAATCCGTCTATGAAGGGGAAGCGCTCATGTCAAGGAAACGGTTCATCTATCACGGCTATCTGCAAATCGTGGAACTGGATGCTGCGGACGCTTCGGAATCCGCTGACCCCGTCCTGCGTAAAACGTACCTGTGGGATCCCCTGGAACCGGTAGCTACGCGCATCTTGGCGATGAGCGTCTTTGATGAAACGGGAACTTATGTGGAAGATCTTTACTACACGCATGACGCGTTGAAGAACACAACGGCGCTTTTCGGCATCAAGGCGGGCCGGCGAGCCCTGTACGAATACGGCCCGTATGGGAATGTTCTCAAGATGGAAGGCAATGCGGCAGAAATCAATCCCTTCCGCTTCTCCAGCGAGTATGCTGATGACGAGCTGGGGTTGGTTTACTACAATTACCGCTACTATAATTCCCAAAATGGAAGGTGGATTAGTAGAGATCCTATGACAGAAAAAGAGAGTTATCTTTTGTATGGATATGTTAATAATATACCTACCTTATATTCTGATGAATTAGGATTAGCGCATACAATAACTACAAATAAAGATGATTGTTCGATCAATGTGAGCCTGAATATTGTGATATATCCGAAAGGTGGAGATTCAATTAATAACATAGAAATGCAGACTACAGCACTGCAAATAAAACAATCAATTGAAAGCAATTGGAATGGATATGAGAAGGGATGCTGTGTAGTTAATGTAACAGCGGATGTGTCTGTTCAGAGCAGGAAAAGCAGATGGCTTTATAGATTTCTCAATAGTGATGAAAATAATATAGAAATAACATCAGATTCATCTCATCGTTCTTATGTTAATGGAGTTGGAGGCAGATATGGAGTATGGGGTTCTCAAGCAGTCCCATGGGTTTATGCGCATGAAGCCGGCCATCTTATGGGACTTCCCGACGATTATCAGGATGACACCAATTCAGATGGCACCGTAACTTCCGTTCCTAACGCAGGACATAAAGGACATATGATGGGGGAATATGGAGGAAGCGTCAATCAACATGAAATAGATGCTATTTTAAAAAATATCGAATGCCCATGCGATGAAAATCAATAAACATATTTCAATAGTCTTTATCATTTTATTTTCAATATTATTAGCTGATTGTGCAATATCAGAAGAAAATAAAAATCAACATATGGAGCCAGATCGAATTATCTTGAGAGATTTGACTAAAAATTTACAAGTTATTGTAACATTTGGTCATCCCTTCCGGAGAAAACAAGAAATTATACTTAAAGAAAATCAGCCTGTAAATTTCTTTGGCATCGATTTTGTTTTGCGTAAAGGTATTTTATACGCAAAACGAGATGAAGAGGAGAAGGTCTTCCTTTCACCCGGGTCATATTATATAAATATATCTCCTATGATAAAGGGGACATGGGAGTCAGGTAAGACATTTATTCCTTTTGAGGGGAAACATCATCCTAAACAATAATGGGTATGGATATAAATTTCATACTAATTATTTAATTGCGTAAACAGGATTAATATTTTTCCTGATTCCATTATTTAATTTTCCTTCATCTGTTGTGTAATATCATTTTAAATATGGTGATTCTTTAGACATAAATGGAATATTAGAAATTTTACCGGCGGGTAAACGGATGGCATCTTGATATTTTCGCCAAGAACAATACATGCCTGTACTCTGATACGCTTGGCCTTTCTGAAGATGCTGAAACGGAATGTTGCAAGGATGGTGTAAAATACTCTAAAATTGCGGATGACGCAGGAAGGGAATGTTGCGAATATGAAATACAGGAAATTTTTATTCTGGTTAAACCATTCAGGAATTTGCTAGGAAATGTAGGACATGCTTGGGTCAAAACGCCCAATATGCAGAGAGGCCTCTACCCCGGAAGTTGGCACAAAGGCGCTTTAGGCGTTGGAGCCGGAGAAATTCAGGATGATGCCCGTAATGAAGGAGCTGCCGATCCTGGAAATTCCTACACTTATAAAGCCTGTCCTGAGTCAGTAAGTAAAGTAGAAGAGCAGATCCGGGAAGATGAAAAGAATGTCCCTCTATATTCACTATACAACTCGGGAGCAAGAAATTGCTGCGGATGGTCGTGTGCAATCGTGGAAGGAGCTGGTTTTGTAGCCCCGTTTGCCCCCGATACTCCTCTTCTGGCTCCAGCTCCTCAAGGGCATAGAGGCTATGGCGAAGGAAGAGTGCCTTGCAAATAAACAAAAAGGGAATTAATAAATTATTTAAGATGAAAAAGAAAATGTGGATCGTCATAGGAATAGCCGCTCTTTACTTCATTTATTTACCGTTCTCCCTCTTCTGGTCGGGCATAGATAAGGGAAACGGTATGAAGAGGAGTGTAACTCTGTTGGAAACAGTGGAAAAGGATTTGGAACTCCATAAGATATTTGCCCGGCATGGAATGAAATTAACAGGCGATGGAGCTTCCTGGAGAGGTAAAACTTGTGAGATCTGGTTCGTTGTCGAAGACGGAACGAATGCCCGGATTCCTCCGGAAGTCGAGGAGTATCTGTTAAACAACCCAGACCTCGTGAAAGGCTGCCGTATCGAAGTGCAAATCAAAATTCCCCCTGAATCAAAAGAAGAGCCTTACAGGGTTTGTTGCGAAAAAATATATTTTCCATGGAGACTTTTCTATTAGATAAATGCGGAATTATGTTCCCTATTTCTACGGGAATCGCTCTTTTTGGTTCATCTTTTTCTGATTCTTGATGGATGGAGCCATATGTTCTCATTGCCGGCCAACTTCTTGCGGCAACTGATGAAAGAAGCGGTATAAAATGATTTTAGGCATGCGCCATCATTAATCATGAAATCTTACACTCCTTCACTCATCGGATGGATAGCGCTGTTTCCTATAGCTTGTGTAACGCTATTCGACAAAAACATTAGCTTTCCTGTCTCTCTATCTATAACATTAGGATTGGCAATGTTCATCGGTCAATTTACAAGCCTGTTTTGGGGATTGTGTGGTATCATCGTGAATTCGAATAGAAAAGACGATCTTATTGCGCTTATATTGTCAGGTACATGGCTTGCCATCATGATCATAGGGTTCGCGACAGGTTCTTGATACGGTGATCATTAAGTCCTCCTAGGTTTCAGAGGATAAACACTAAGTCATTAAACAATAAGGCAGGACATGCCTGTGAAAACCGGTAACGTCTGCCATGAAGGATGAGCGTCCGGAGGGCTTCACCAGGGCAGATGAAAATGTTTCCTGTGACGGTTTTGCAATAGGGGGGGACAGTTTTTTCTGTACGGGCCATCATATAAAACCCGCACATCATCAAGATTTGTGTGGGTCTTTTGCTATAAAAAAGTTGGAGCGGATGATGGGATTCGAACCCACGACATCAACCTTGGCAAGGTTGCGCTCTACCCCTGAGCTACATCCGCTTTAAATGATTGGAGCCTTACGGCGTCCGTGTGCCGAGAAGTATATAAGGTTTTCCGGTCTTGGCAAGATTTTTTTAGAGAAAAAATCCTGTTTTCCCGGAATACGGATGTCGCCGCCGGCATGGGGACGCAGCAGAAGAAAGTGTTCTGGTCTGCGATACATGTTGTTCCGTTCCTTGTTGATGCCGTTTTTGGGAAAACGGTGGGGGGCGCATAAAAACGGGATTGTTCCGTAAAGGCCCGTTTGGGCCTGCCTTGGAACAATCCCGTTGAAAGGGACAATCAGAGGGCTCAGTAGCTTCTGGCCCACAGAACGCGGCGTGTCGTCATGCGTCCGGTGAGGATGCAGGGAGCCGGTTCGCCCTGGCCCAGTTCGCCGAGCGGGATGCAGCGGATGGAGATGCGCAGCCGCTTAGCCAGTGCTTCTTCTTCTTCCGGCGACCCGTCCCACGGCACCTGGAGCCAGTCTGCGTCTCCTTCCCCGGAGAAGTTTTCTTCCAATTCCCGCAACGTGGAGGCGGGGCGGATATGGGAGTCCCGGAAGGAAATGGCCCGCTGAAGCAGGGCGTCCTGGATGCTTTGGAGGATATCTGCAGCGGTATCGATCAGTTCCGTTTCCGGGACGAAGGATTTTTCGTTGGCGGGCCGGTCACGCCGCTGAAGGCAGACGGAGCCTTTTTCCAGGTCCCGGGGGCCTATTTCCAGGCGCACGGGCACGCCTTTTTTCACCCATTCCCATTTCTTGGCGCCGCCGCCCAGATCGCGCTTGTCCACCAGCACGCGCAGCGGCTGGCCATGGAAGGTTTTGGCCCGGAGGGTGCGCGCCAGCTCCTCGCAGTGGTCCAGAACGGCCTGGCGGCTTTCTTCCTTAGGCGTGACGGGAATGATGACGATTTGCTGGGGAGCGACGCGGGGCGGGCAGACGAGTCCGTCGTCGTCGGAGTGCATCATGATGAGCGCTCCGATCATGCGGGTGGAAACGCCCCAGGAGCTCGTCCATGCGAATTGCTGGGTGTTGTCCCGTCCGGCGAAGCAGATGTTTTGGGATTTGGAGAAGTTTTGCCCCAGGAAGTGGGAGGTCCCGGCCTGGATGGCCTTGCGGTCCTGCACCATGGCTTCCACCGTGTAGGTCTGCTCCGCGCCGGGGAAGCGTTCCGCCTCCGTCTTTTCCCCGGGAATGGTGGGGATGGCGAGCACGTCCCGCTGGAATTCCTCATAAACCTTGTGCATGGTGAGGGTTTCCTCAATGGCTTCCTCCCGGGTTTCATGGGCCGTATGCCCTTCCTGCCACAGGAATTCCGCCGTGCGCAGGAAGATTCGGGGCCTCATTTCCCAGCGCATCACGTTGCACCACTGGTTGACTTTGAGGGGCAGGTCCCGGTAACTGGAGGTCCAGCGGGCGAAAGCCGCGCCGATGACGGTTTCCGAGGTGGGCCGGATGACGAAGGGTTCCGTAAGCTCCCCGGTGGGAATCATGCGTGTCTTGCCGGTGGCTTCATCCTTTTGTGCTTCCAGCCTGTGGTGGGTGACTACGGCGCATTCCGTGGCGAAGCCTTCGGCATGCTCCGCTTCCTTTTCCAGATAGGAGATAGGAATCAGAAGGGGGAAATAGGCGTTCGTATGGCCGGTGTCCTTGAAGCGCTGGTCCAGGTCCTTTTGAATGAGTTCCCAAATGGCGTAGCCCCATGGCTTGATGACCATGCAGCCGCGAACCTCGGAATTTTCCGCCATGTCGGCGGCTTTGATGACTTGTTGGTACCACTCGGGGAAATCCTGGGCGCGGGTAGGGGTGATTGCGGTTTGCTGAGACATATTGGATGGTTTGTTGAATAGAACGGGCGGGGCCCGCAGAGGAAACTCGGAATAATATTAAAAGGGGGCGTTTTTGTATTCCCGGTAATTGCTGTAGGCGAAGAGGGCCATGAAGATGGGGATAAAGTAGCCGTGGAAGAGCTGAAAACTGAGCAGTCCGATGAGGATGGCCGTGATGAAGCCGGTCATGAATACTTTCCTGGGGGAGCGGATGTACTGGGCGATCAGCTGGCCGCCGTCCAGGGGGTAGATGGGCAGCAGATTCAGGATAGTCCACCATTCTCCAATCATGATGAGGCAGGAGAGAATGTACAGCTTGGGGGAGATGAGCGCTGCTGTGAAGGGGCTGATGGCCAGGTCCCAGAAGTTCAGGTTGTAAGAGGTCATGACAGGAGCGACGATGTTCCAGGTGAACCACAGGCTGATGATGCCCAGCAGCAGGGTCATCATGGGGCCTGCCAGAATCATGAGGGCCCGCCCTCCGCGCGTCAATTGCATGCCGTGGCTGCTTGTCAGGCCGCCGAAGAGTTCCAGAACAATCGTCTGCTGGCCGCCGCCCAGCCTGCGTCCCACCAGCGCGTGCCCCATTTCATGGGACAGGATGGCGATGAAGCCGGCAATGACGAACAGGGCCGGATAAATGAGATCTTCCACGCTGCTGATGCTGAGGGCGCCGCCGAAAATGGCCAGCACCACCCAGAAGCTGGGGCGGATGTAAACAGGTATCCCGAACAGGGTGAAATGAACCATGCGCGAGAGGGTAAGGGCAGATTCCCGTTTTGCCAAGCCCGGAGAATGTGCATGCCCCGTTTTGGCGTTGGAGAGGCGCAGCGAATTGTGTTAAACGGTTTTCATGAGGCTGTTTTTCATCATTCCGTGCTGTGCCGTGCAGGCCGTCCTGGGGTATGACGGGCCGCCGCCCCTGACGGAGGTGGACGGCCGTTCCCCCATCCGCATGGGCGGGGAGATGCTTGGCGGCTACCGTTCATACTATGTCCACCGGGGGGAAAAGATGGGGGCTGATTCCACGGAGGGCCAGATTTCCGGCGGAGCCTCCCTGTCTGATTCCTGGGCGGTGAGCGGGGAACTTTTCGCCATCCGCAACTGGCAGGGCCGCCATTTCAGTCAGGCCACTTTACACGGGGAAGTCCAGTATTATCTGGCGGACGAATGCACGGCCGGGCTTTTTGTCAACGGACAGTGGTATGATTCCTGCCCTCTGAAGAACGGGGCGGAGCCGGGCCTGTCCCTTAAGTGGAATCCCACCCCTTCCTGGTCTTTCCGCGGTTCCTTCCTGTATGATTCCGGACAGGAGGGGGTCTATTCCCAGTGGAACGTTACCTGGCAGCCCCTGCTGTGCGAATCCGTCGCCATGGTGAATACGGTTTCCCTGGGTTTTGCCCACGATTATCTGGGGAGGAACGGCTTGAAAGAGCTGATGGTGCGCACGGGGGCGCTGTGGGCCGTTTCCGGCGGTCTGCGGGTGGAGCCTTTCCTGGGGTGGTATTGCGGCTACGGGCGGGACGATTTCAAAAAAGTAGTGCTGGGGCTTTGGTGCTCTTACGTTTTTTAACGGGCGGATTTCTCCGGTTTTCCGGCATTTTCCTGTTGCCAAACGGGGAGGCTTGGTCATAATGGCCTGCGTATGATGAAGCCTACACTTCTTGTTTTAGCAGCTGGCATGGGCAGCCGTTACGGCGGTCTCAAGCAACTTGACCCGATGGGCCCCAACGGGGAAGTAGTTCTTGACTACTCTGTTTATGATGCCATCCGGGCCGGTTTCGGAAAAGTGGTATTCATTATCCGCCGTGACTTTGAAGATATTTTCAAGGAAAAGGTCGGCAGCCGTTTTGCCGGCAAGATTGAGGTGGATTACGCTTTCCAGTCCCTGGACGACCTGCCGGAAGGCTTCTCCGTGCCGGAAGGCCGGGAAAAGCCCTGGGGCACCGCCCACGCCCTGCGTGCCGCCCGCCACGTGGTGAAGGAACCCTTTGCCGTAGTGAATGCGGATGACTTTTACGGTGCGGACGCTTTTGTGCAGGCCGCCAAGTTCCTGACTTCCACTACGGATGAACCCGGCAAGGCCCATTACGGCATGATCGGCTATCCGCTGAAGAATACCCTCTCCGACAACGGGGACGTGAACCGCGGCATTTGCTCCATCAAGGACGGCCTGCTGGACGGCGTGGAGGAATTCGTGAAAATCCAGGCTGACGAAGACGGCGTCGTGCGCGGCAACAACCTGAAGGGCGAACGCCTGCCGGTGGATCCCTCAGAACTGGTTTCCATGAATTTCTGGCTGTTCTCCCCCTCCTTCATTGAACTGACGGAAGATCATTTCATTGACTTCCTGAAAGAACACGGCCAAGAACCCAAGAGCGAATGCTTTATTCCCACCGTGGTGGACGCCCTGATTCATGCGGACCGGGCGGATTGCGCCGTTCTTCCCACTTCTTCCTCCTGGTTCGGCATGACCTATCCGGGGGATAAGCCCATGGTTGTGGAAGGCATCAACAAACTTATCCAGCAGGGCGTATACCCTGAAAAGCTCAACTAAGCCTTTTTTCCTATGCACGATCTCAAGGCTGTATCAACCCTGTTCGATCTCCGCGGCGATTTTGTCCACGGTTACTCCTACGGCAGCGGCCACATCAACGACACCTACTGCATCTGGGTGGATCAGGCGGGACAGCGTATCCGCTACATCCTCCAGCGCGTGAACCATAATGTGTTCAAGCAGCCCATCCCCCTGATGGAGAATGTAAAGCGCGTAACGGACCACGCTCTGAAGCGCCTGAAAGAGGAACAGTGCCCGGAAGCTTACCGCCGCACTCTCACGCTGGTTCCTTCCGTGGACGGCAAGCCGTACGCCCTGGATTCGGACGGCAACTGCTGGCGCGTGTACCCGTTCATTGAACGCGCACGCACGTATGACCAGATTGAAACTACCAAGCAGTGCCAGGAAGCGGCGCGCGCCTTCGGCGAGTTCCAGAAGCTCACGGCAGACCTGCCCGGAGAGCCCCTGTTCGAAACCATTCCCAATTTCCACAATACTACTTCCCGCCTGGCGGCTCTGAAAGAAGCCATCCAGTCCGACCCCCTGGGGCGCGTGAAGGAAGTGCAGAAGGAAATAGACTGGTATCTTTCCCGCGAGGCGGACTGCCACATGGTGGTGGATTACCTGAAATCCGGGGAATTGCCCCTGCGCTGTACGCACAATGATACCAAGCTGAACAATGTGATGCTGGACGATGTAACCGGAGAAGGCATTTGCGTGATTGACCTGGATACCACGATGCCCGGTTCCGCCATTTACGACTTCGGCGACATGATCCGGACGGCCACGTCTCCCGCCGCGGAAGATGAAAAGGACGTCTCCAAGGTCACGATGCGCATGTTCATGTTTGAAGCTCTGGTGCAGGGTTACCTGAGTTCCGCCAAGAGTTTCCTGACGCCTCTGGAAAAGAGCCTGCTGCCGTTCTCCGGCAAATTGCTCACGATGGAATGCGGCATCCGCTTCCTGACGGACTACCTGTCCGGTGACGTGTATTTTAAAATCCACCGTCCGGAACACAACCTGGACCGCTGCCGCACGCAGATGGCCCTGGTGGAATCCATTGAGGCGCAAATGGATGAAATGAAGGCCATTGTGGACCGCTATTAACCAATATCTACCAACATCGGAAAAACATGAAGATTCTCGTAACCGGCGGCGCCGGATTCATCGGTTCCCATATTGTGGAACACTATCAGGATAAGGCGGAGGAAATCCGTGTGCTGGACAACCTGCGCACGGGCTATCTCAGGAACCTGGAAGGGCTCAGGCACACGTTCATCGAAGGTTCCATCTGCGACCGGGAGCTGGTGCGCCAGGCGGTGCAGGGAGTGGACTATATTTTCCACATGGCCGCGCTCGTCTCCGTGCCGGAATCCATGAGCAAGATCAGCGAATGCATCGACATCAACGTCAACGGTTTGCTGAACGTGCTGGAGGAAGCTTCCGCCGCCGGAGTCAAAAAAATCGTGCTGGCGTCTTCCGCCGCCATTTACGGAGACAATCCCACGGTACCCAAACTGGAAACCATGTACCCGGAGCCCAAGAGCCCCTATGCCATTACCAAGCTGGATGGGGAATACTACCTCAACATGTTCCGGGCGGAAGGAAAAATCAATACGGCAGCCGTGCGCTTCTTCAATGTCTTCGGCCCCCGGCAGGACCCCAAGGGCGCCTATGCCGCGGCCGTGCCCATTTTCATTGAAAAAGCTGTCAAGGGGGAAGATATCACCGTGTATGGGGACGGCTCCCAGACGCGCGATTTCATCTATGTGAAAGACATTGTAGGAGCCCTGACCTTTGTGGCGGAACACCCGGAAGTCACCGGCGTGTTCAATGCCGGTTACGGCGGCCAGATCACCATTGAAGAGCTGGCGCAGAACATCATCAAGGCTGCGGGATCTTCCTCCAAGGTGCTTCATGCGCCGGAACGTCCGGGAGACGTCAAGCATTCCCGCGCCTGTGCGGACAAGCTCCGCAATGCCGGATGGCAGCCCAGGCATACTTTGCCGGAAGGCCTGGCGACGACGCTGGAATACTTCAAGGGAATTCTGGGCAGGTAGCCTTCCGTAATTTCCGGTTTTATATTACTCCGGACTGTCTCCGCTCCTGTAGCGGAGGCAGTCTTTTTTATGGGAAATTGGGGATGTGTATGACAAATTGGACGGGTGTTGAAATTTGGATCATGCTGTGACCAACCATAAATCACGGTAAGGGTGAATCCTTAAATCATCGTAAGGGTCAGGAGGGGGGAAAGAGAAAGGGTCAAGTGTCCCACATGGGACACTATTTTTTTTCCGGCTCGCGGGTGGAGAAGCGCATGAGTTCCGCCTCAAAGCGAAGCGGAACATCCCCCGTGGGGCCGTTGCGGTTCTTGGCGAGGTGAAGATTAGCTTGTCCGGCCAGTTGTTGCCGCTGGTCCTCGTCCTCGGCGTAGTAGTCGGAACGGTAAAGAAGGCCTATCATGTCCGCGTCCTGCTCGATGGAGCCGGATTCCCGCAAATCGGACATGCGGGGAATCCCGGCTTCTTTTCCGGCTCGCGTCTCCGGTCCCCGGTTCAGCTGGGCCAGCACGACGACGGGAACCTTGAGTTCCTTCGCCAGGGCTTTCAGGCCCGCGGATATTTCCGCCACTTCGCGTTCCCGGCTGTTGGCCGCCTGTCTGGACGTGGATCGCATGAGTTGCAGGTAGTCCACGCCAATGACGGCCAGCCCTCCCTGGTCCCTCATGACGCGGCGGGCCTTGGCCCGTAGCTCGTTGATGGAAATGGCCGCGGTATCGTCAATGACCAGCTGGGCCGCCCCCACGTCCTCCACGGCCCGCTTGAAATGCTGCATCTCTAATTGGGTCAGCGTGCCTCGCCGGACAATTTCCCCGCGGCGGACGCCGGAACGGGCGAAAAGAAGACGCTCCACAATCTGGACCGCGGGCATTTCGCAGGAAAAAAGAAGGGTCGGCTTCTTCTCATTCAGCGCGACGTGCTCCATGATGTTGAGCAGGAAGGAGGTCTTTCCCATAGACGGGCGGGCCGCAATCACGAACATGTCCCCCGGCTTGAGGCCGTTGCTCTTCTTGTCCAGCAGGTCAAACCCCGTGGAAAGCCCCTGAATCTGCCCCTTGCCGGCAATGAATTGTTCAAAGCTGGTGACGGCTTCCCGGACGAGGGAAGCCAGACTTTGGCCGTCCGCGCGGCTCCTGGACCGCTCCCGTATCTGGAAAATATGAGTTTCCACGGCGTCCAGGAGGGCCGCCACGTCCTCCGGGTTGTCAAAAGCCTGCGTCATGGACTTGGCGGAGGCGTCAATGATGGACCGCAAGAGGGACTTGTCGCGCAGGGTACGGAGATAATGCTCAAAATACGCTCCGGTGGTGGTAAAGGTGTAGATTTCCGCCAGCCCGGCGTTGCCTCCTACGGCGTCCAGCTGGTTGCCGTCCGCCAGGGCCTGCGTCACGGAAATGATGTCCAGCGGCAAATTGGCGTTGTACCGGACGAGGAACAACCGCCACAGCAACTGGTGCGCCGGGATATGGAAAAAATCCTCCGTCACGCCGAACGCGACGGCCTGGGACATGTAGGTCGCCGGGTCCATCGCCAGCAGGGCCAGAACGCCCTTTTCCGGTCCGGGAGCCTGGGGGATCTCCCGGCATCCGGCAGGCGACGAGGAAGAAGAATCGCGGAACGAAGTCATTGCTTAGTATCGGCGGAGGGTTGGCGGGAGGTCCGCGGCGGCCCGGCGGAGGCTGGACATGACCGTGGCGCGGGCCAGGCCGGGGAACGGGGAATAACAGGGGTTGCCCGTCGTCACGACGTCAAAGCGTCGGGCGTAAGTGGAAGCCTGGGCTTTGCCCTGGCATCCCCACCGCCACGCGGTGAACAATCCGTCCCACCGTTCCGGCGACCACGGGTAAAAAATCCAGCCTCCGGCGTAATGGTCCCGGACGTAGCGGCCTATCGTGCGGTCCTCCGGGCAAATGGGAGAAAGCGGCGCGTCCTGCATGACGGCGGCCATCTCCGCGGCGACGCGGCCCCGGAGGGCGTAGCAGCACCCGTAGGCGGGTTGCTGGGTGGTCCCGCACGCGGTAAAGGGCACGGAAGAATCGTCCAGCATGGGCTGAAGCCAGGAGCGGCCAATCAGGGCCGTGTCCGGGTCCAGCTTGAGGACAATATCGTCCTCCGCCGCGTCCTGGGACAAGAGGGAAAGAATCCCCCTGACGGCCTCCGGGCCGTTGAGGTTGAGGCCGCGGTCAAAGTCCGTCGTGATGATGTCCGCGCCATAGGAACAGGCGTCCCGGTATGGCTCCGGCATGGGCGCGTTGGAATCATCGGCGACAATGACGCGGGCCTCCGGGAACGTCTGCCCGGCGGAGGCTACGCACTCCACGGCCTCCGGGCCGTTGCCTGCATAGGTGGGTATATATATAATAGTCATAAATCTTACTCGGCGGGGCCGGGGGTGAAAAAGGTGGCCGGGTCAAATAGACAGTAAACCGCCCCCAGGGCGTACTGCTTGACGGTCCCGTCCGCCTCTACGTCCGCCAGATGAAAAGCGTATTGCCCGCGGATGCCCGCCGCCTCCGTGGACAGGATGAACGGGGTCAGGGTGGCGGTGCTGGGTTGCGAGGAAGACAACCAAGCGGACTCGAAAACGCCCCACTCGTCAAACTGAACGACAAGCCAGACCTGGCCGGACGTGGCGGCATGGGCCGCCCAGCCGTCCGCCCCGGCCTCAAGGGCCGTCGTGCAAAACCGCCCCATGATATAGACATGTCCGGGCCGGACTTTCACGGTCGTGACATTGCCGGAAGCATCTTTTTCCGCCTTGACGCGGAATCCCTCGTTGCCGTCCTCCCGCTGTTCCTCCTGGGCCTCGCTTTTGGCGAGGTCGCAGAAGACGGACCCCAGGACGAACTGGCGCACGTTGACAAAGGAGGCCGGGTTGCCGTCCTCCGGGAACGGCTCCGCGCACGTGCTGATCGTCGCCAGCTTGAACGCATAGGACGCGCTGTCCGGCTTTTTGCCGTCCTTGAGGCCGTCCGCGGGCAAGGGGGACGCCTCCCCCCTGGCTTTAGCAAGGGAAAAACTCTTGTAGTTGCCGTCCCCGTCAAATTTGACATTGAGCCAGATGTCGCCCTCCTTTGCCGGGGCGTTTTCCCATTTCATGCTGCCTTCAGAAACGAGCTTGCCGAACGCGTAAATGTTGCCTCGGCGGAGATAGGCGGCTTTAGGCTTGCCCTCCGCATCCGCGACGGCCAGCACGCGCCAGCCCTCGTTGCGGGAGCCGCTGGCGTAGGTGATGCACCCGGTCAAAAACGAGGTGTAGGTGATGTCGTCCGCGCTGGACCCGGAGGATTGAGCGGACGAAATGAACTCGCCCAGCGTCAGCCTGGCGGAACGTCCGCCGGGCGGGGTTTCCTCCGTTGAAATGCGGGCCTCCGTGATGCAGTCGTGGTTGTTGTCGCCCCACACCAGGTCCAGAAACACTTTTTTCCCGGCCTCCGCCTCAAGGGCGGGATAAGGGACAGAATCCATCTTGTCGGCTCCCATTTTGGGGACGATGACCCGCGCCCCGCCCGCGTGGACTTCCAGCACGCGGCCTGGGTTGAAATAGGCTTTCCAGGTTTCCCCCTCTTTAATCAGGGAACGGAGGGAAAATCCCCCCTTGTCAACAACAGAGCGTCCGCCCGTCCAGCGGTTGGCCGCCTGGACGGAAGGAAGCATCGTCTGAAAATCGGATGACCTGTTGAGAGCGTCCTGGATGGCCTCAACGCTGTTATTCCAGTTTTCCGCGGTCAGGACTGCGCCCTTGCTCTTTTTGGGGAGGTTGTACATGCTCTTATTTATAAATTTCCTGGTCCCACTCCCCGCCAATATAGGTAACTTGCGTGACGGTCCGGCCATTGCGGCGCGTCAGGCCGCCTCCGGCGCAAAGCCAGACTTGCCCGTCCGGCAAGCTGGGCAATCCGGCACGGCTGCCAATCTTGCCGGAATCGGAAATATCCACCTTGCCGGGGATAGTCAGGCGGCATTGGGTATAGGCCGCCTTGTAATGGGTCTGACCCCGAAGAATTTTAGAAAGCAGGGAGGGAGGCACTTTGCCGTTGAGCTTGTCCGTCAGGGAAACGCCCTGTTCGTCGGCAAGCTGCCCTCCCATTAGGGCGCACAGGTCTTTCAGGGTGGCATTGTCCAGGGCGTCCACCTGGGATTTGTAAAGCTTGCATTGCGTGATCGGCTCGTCCACCAGGGAAACGGTTATTTCACATTCCCGCCCGTCAAATTCATAGGTGGGGCCTTCGGGGTCTTCGGGGTTGTCCGGGTCGTCGTCATCCTCGTCCCTATCTTTGGAACAGGTCAGGGTGATGAGGTCAACCTTGTTGCTCTCATGAGTTTCAATGCTGATTTCCGTTAAGGGGAGGCCGTACTCGGTAGAGTGGATTTTAGGGACCAGGCCGCGGCCCTCCCCCTGGGGACACTTGAAAAACAAGGTAAGCGTCTTATTGCTGTAAGTCTCCCGGTATTGGGAAGGCTTCCACCAGGTCAGCACGCCTGACGGGAGATTGCCTAAAATATCGTTGTCCATTTTATCCTAACACGGCCAGGCCGTTCTGTTTTTGAAGCAGCTTGTTAAGCAGCTCGTTTGTTTTCTTTTGTTCGGCCAGCTGTTTTTGCGGGACGTTTTCGGCGGAAAGCATCATGCGGCCATATCCGCCGCCGCCCACCTTGGCCAGGGACCCGGCCAGCACGGTTTCCCAGTTGACCTTGATTTTCGGCGCGTCCTCCTCGGTCTTTTGACGCCTGGGCTTACCTTTGGCGGCATCTTCCTTTTCCTTGGCAGTACGGGCCGCATCCTGTTTTTCCAGCGCTCCCGTGATGCGGTCGCTGATAGATGCCATTTCTGCTTTAATGCCGGAGGTGTCCATGACATCCGCCGCCTGGGAAAACCCGGAAGAAAAGGCGTCTTGCAGGGCGGAAAAGTTATCAGCAACCTGTCTAAGAATACGGTCGCCGTAGGAATCAATAAATGACTTGGCTGCACCTCCCACCTGAGCGGCCCCCTGGTCAGCGTCCTTTTCAAACTCACGGGAAAGACCGTGCATCCAGGCGGCTTGCTTCCCCATGCCGGGGATGTACTCAATCAAGTTGGCGATACCCTCCGACAATAACGCCAGAATACCATTGACGGCTGTTCTCATGACGCCGACAAAAGCATTACCCACTATGGACCAGAAAGAAGCATCCGTCAGAATATCTAAAATCTGGACACCCGTCTTGAATGCCTGAACAAGGTATTGAGGGATAGCCTCACAAACTCCCATCAGCACCCGCCACAGGAAATTCACGCTCTCCTGAAATGCCAGGGTCAACCCCAGTTTTGCCAGGTTCCAGGCTTCCCCCTGCTTAAACGATTCGACCATAAACCGCATGGCATAAGCAATCGTTTCGCCGATTTCGCGTGCCTTGGAGGCCATGCTTTCAATCGTTCCGATGCCATCATCAAGCAGGGGCTTGAGGGCGTCCATGATGGGTTTGCCGAATTCGGACCGGACTTTAGCCCAGTTGTCGCTTAACGTTGAAATTTTACCGTGCCATGTTTTAGACTGCAATTCCATCCCCCCGGAAAACCGGGCTAAATCATCAGCGGCCACCTGCCAGACCTCCGAACCTTTCTTTCCTTCCGCTTGGAGTTTTTCCAATCTGGAGCGAACATCTGGCGTGATGGCGCCAAGTTCCTGCAAACGCTGCATGGCCTCCCCCACAGGCCGTCCGGAATCTAACCCGGAATATAGGCGGCCTATGTGTACAGCAATTTCCTCAATGGGTTGATTGAAGGCTGAAGCAATATCACCAACAAGTGTCAATCCATTCCCCGTAGATAAGACGCCATCAGTCAAAGCTTCCAAAGTACGGGATGCCGCAGCAATACCTGGAAGTTGAAAGGGGGTTTTGGCCGCAAAATCAGCCAATTCAGCCATGCGATCTTTGGCGGCTTTGGCCGATCCAAGAAGTGGAATGAACGCAGTCTGCATCGTTTCACGATTGGCAGCCTCTCCGACGGCTGCCTGTGCCTCCGTCCAGACGGTTTGCAGCCCTTTGAGAGCCAGCGCCGCCCCGGCTACGGCCGCGCCGACGGCAGCCATAGCCCCCACGCTGAAAGCCTGGAAACCGCCCAGCGATGCTCGCGCGGCGCTAATGCCGCCGGTAAATCCAGAGGTGTCAAGGTCAAGTCCGTAGTCAATACCTTTACTCATGATGATTGCAGGTTGATTAACAGTTGCTGTTCCAGAAGGGTCAGACCTTTGGTCTTGGCTCCGTTGCGCTGGGCAATGGCCTCACGCAACACCAGAGCCTGGGGCAATGGCGTGGACAGCACGTCGGCCAGCGGCCAGCCGTATTCGCTGGCCAGCAGGTCCACCAGAGCAAGCCACCAGCCCACGCCGCTACACGTTATGCTGTCGGCGTGGGCATCGGTTTTCCCCCGCCACTGGCCGGGGCAAAGGAGCGTGCCAGGATGCCCTTGATATTGGGGGCAGCCGCAGGGATGACAGAAGGAGACAACTTGTCGGCGTATGCCTGTAATGCAGCATCAAAATCACCGGAATCCAGAGCGAGCCGGAAAGCCTGTTTATCGGCAAAGAGCCAGTAAACTGTGGCCATCTCGCGGAATGTTGGAGCGCCCCCGGCAGCAATGAAGCGGCAGCCTGCGGATTCCAGAAGCAGAACGTCGCCCAGGGAGAGAACGCCGCCAGAGGAAAAGGCATCTTTGACGGCGTCAGGAATAGAGGCGGCCGTGGCGGCTACCACGTTGGAAGTATTGTCGGGATTGGTCATGCAGCTATCCTGACACACCACGGGCCGCGGCACGGACGCCGCGGCCTGATTGGCAAATCATGCTGCCGCAAAATGCTTGAAAAATGCCACGGCGGCGGGTTCCGTGATGATAAAAGCCGGGTAGTCGCGGTCCGTGAAAATCCTGCGTCCCCCGTGGGGATTAACAGCCTCCACGGCCAGATACACCGCCTCCACACCCACAATAGGGTCATCCTCATTGACAGGATCCGGGTAATACCAATCTTGTGTTGCCCATACCTGGACGGCCTGCCAATCCTCCCCCAGCTCCACCAGCGCGGCAACTACGGCGGCCATTGCCGGAGCCTGCTCCGCGGGAATTTCGGCAGGCGTATAGCGGTCTATGCGGGTGTACCCGTCCGCGTCCTGATAGACGGCTGTCAGGGTGAATTCCTGCCATTCGCCGGGCCGGGGGAACAGTATTTGAATCTCGGAATTATTCATAAGGTGTAAAATCGTAAGTAGAAGTTGACTGTATCAACCGGGTTTCCAACGCTCGGAACGCCGCATAAGCCCCATTAGGCTGACTATAACCCGGAGCCGTCATCTGCCGCATCGCTCCAAGATAACTATGCGTATTGGTCCCGTCGCTATCCCAATACAAAGCCTCAACGCCAGTCCAGGAGTACGTGTCGACAACGCCGTGCATGTCGGCAATGCACAACAGACGGCGGGAATCCGCCGCATTAGAACCAATCCACAATCCCGCCCTGACGTCGCGGCCCGTCCGGTCCTGTTGATAAGAAAGGAACATATTGCAGGACGGATTGGTGTTGGTGGACGGGAAAACGGAAAGCGTTTCATAACACAACCACTTAGCCTGAGCGGAATCATAGACGAGTTCCCTCACCCTCACCGGATAACCCGCCGGATTCATGGATGTGTCATTAACCATGTAAAACGTCACATCAATAAACCGCGGGAAACTCGCGGTACTACCGGAGACCGGAGACAGCGTGAACATATCCATCTCCGCAGCCGTCTTCTTGACGACATTCCCCGGCTTGCCCAGCGCGAAAGTCAGTTTGCGGGCGGAAGTACTGCCGGTATTGCCCAAAGCGACTGGCAGGACAAACCCATGCCACCCTGAATAATTGGATACTCCTAAAAATGGATTTATCAGGTTAATCTGAATTGTTCCCGGATCTGCGGACATTTTGCGGAGTCGCCACACCTGGCCGGGAACCGTCTGTTCTACGGCGACGCTCTCACCGTACAAATTAAAATCGGAAAGGAAACTTTGCGGAGAAAACGCCTCCGTGACGGCGGCCAGCCCGGAAGCGTACAGGCGATTAACCGCCCCCGTATCGGTCGGCGCCCCCACGGCCTGCGGGATGTTGATGCCGCCGTTGGCGTTAATCGCCCCCGCCGCCGTCAGACCTCCGGACAGCGTCATGTTGCCTGCATCATCTACTTGAGGTATAGCCTCAAGGGCCTGCTGGGCTGCCGTCGCGGAGTTAGCCGACTCCGTGGCGGATGTCGCGGCATTAGTCGCGGCCGTATTGATGCGTCCCTCCGCCTGATCTATAGCCTCTTTGGCGGTTTCGGCGCACTGAACAAGGGGCGTGATCGTCCCTTGCGCTTCCTCCTCCGCCTCCTGAACGGCGGCAACGGCGGCCGTCTGTGCTCCGGCAATCTTATCCGTAGCAGTTTTTTGTGCTCTCCCCACAGCAAGCACGGCATCGGCCTGCTTGTTCTGGAGGGCGTCCAGAGCGTCATTTTTGGCCGTGTTGACGGCCTGCTCCCCATTACTGACCGTCTGCGGCCAAGTGGCGGCCAGCGATGCCGTTTCTAACTGGGCTTTGACGGCGCGCGTATAGGCCCACCACGCCAAATCCACGGCATCCACGATCACAGTAACAGTGTCGCTGACCCGTACGATCAGGCGATGGGAGGACGGATTTTCCTTCTCTCTGGGGTCCACGGTTTCCGATACGGTGACTAGGCCGCGCAGGGCACGTTCCCTTGGGGTTTCCGGCGCGGCCTGCATCCAGAGTTCCCATGCCCCCATGCCAAGGGGCTGGGCCGGGATGCGTACCGTTGCCAACCCGGCCGCTGCATCAGTCACGATGACAGCCAAATCGACAGGGCCAGTATCAGAGGCCGCTCTGATACTGGCCTCCAGGGTGAACCCGGCCAGATCAATAGGCTGGGCGGCAGCGTCCTGGATGACCAGGGCAACGTCATAGGCGGTACCCTTGGCCAGGGCAAGATTGGCAACGGCGGGAGTCATGACTAATTTTCCAAATTAGAAGGTTCTGCCGGGGACAGGTCGATGCCCGGATAATAGGTTAATTCAATAGTATATTTCTGGGCATCCCCCTGGGCGCACGAATCGTCCAGGCTGGAAATGATCATGTACTTGCCGTTAAGCTGTACGATGTCATCCAGGGTGGGCACAGGCAGGTTTGAGACCAGCACCCCCTTTTTACCTCCGCGGAGCACTTCCAGGGTATAGGTTTCCCTGGTCTGATAAGACACACGGGTGCCGATTTCGCCGGATTCATCCGTAAATTCAGCCACAGTATTGGAGGGTTTGCGTTTTAATGATGTCAGCACACCCCACGGCACAGTCATACCGTTCGGGATGCCAAAGACAATGTCATTTCCTTTGATAATATAAGTATTTTCAGCCATAGATTTGTGGGTTGGCAGTTTATCAGAATGAGTTTTCCAGGCAGGTGACGTCCACCTGCATGGACCAGACGGCGCGACAGGGTGAGGAATCAAAGGCAATCTGCTGGGGCGTGGCCGCCACGGGCTTGACCAGCACGCGGCCGGATTGTCCCAATTCGTGCCAGGTCAGTAACTCCAGCAACTTGTCTGCCATAGCGTTGGCCGTGGACATGTCTCCGCCCGGCCGTCCGAAAGCGGCGGAGGCGATAAACAGATTGACCTTGCGCGTGATGATCGCCTTGACCGGAACGCCTCCCTGGATGTCGTGATCCATGGTGAGCAGGTCAGGCATCACGATTACGACAGTGGAGGGGTAAGCGTGGAGCTGGCGGATAGCCTCTTCGATGTCCACGCCGTTGAAGGTTTCGACGGTGTCGGCAATTCCGGCAGCCTGAATTTCCGCGACCAGGGCGGAGAGCAGCCATTGAGTGTCGGTAAGCATGATATTAACGTATTTTGCGGTTGGACCCCCAGCCCATGTTTCCCGCTCCGTCACCGCCTGATGATCCGGCAAAACGTCCGGACCGCACATCGTCCAGTGCTTTCAAGGCGTTTTCATAGGCGGTCTTTTGGGCGTCGGTCGGTTTGTCCAGCAGCTTGGCCAGATCGTACACGGCCAGATCACGCGCCAGTTTGGAGGCCAGAGCAGCCGGGATTTCCCGGCTGCCGACGTAGCCGTCCACCGTGGCGCACGCCTGGACCATGACAACCACAACGGGATCCTCTCCCGCGGGGGCCTGGGCGCGGATGTCGGCCAGTTGCCGGGCGGGCATGGCTGCCAGCAAGTCGGATTCAGTGAGCAGGGTTTTCATATATGACAAGGGGCTGGCCCGGCGCTTGACGTGGCAATACGCCGCACCGGGCCAGTAGATGAATTAAGATCCGGTGGCTGCCGGAATGGAGGGCATCAGTATCAGGGCCTCTTTAATACCGACAGATGAACCATAATAACACTCGAATGTTAGAAAGTGCTTGCCCGAGCCGGAGGCATAATGACGGCGGTAAGACATGGTAATGCCCGTGTCCGGGTCCGTAACAGTCCGCGCGTCCAGATAGCCCTTGGTATCGGAGGGGTCAACCGCCCGCGTGGCGACGGCCAGGGCAGAAGGATGCACCACAAACCCATTGGGAGCGGCGTAGCTGGCCGGGAGTACGGTTGATTCGATCAGGTCAAACCCCAGCAGGCGGGGTATGAGGCCGTCCCGGACGTACTCCGTCCCGCCGTAGGCCAGCGCGGACGCCACCTGAACGGAGGCATCCTTGGCCAAAGCCGTATAAGCGGACGCGCTGGGGAAATAAACACGATTGGAGAGCGGCACTTTCAGCTCGCCGCATTTGGCGCGCGCCAGGGTAAGCAGGTCCATCATGGACATGCCGGACGTTGCCGCCAGTGTGGTGGGGTAATTGGCCTTGGTAATTTTTGAAAATACCCCTTCAATTACTTTGACAGCGACAGCATTCCCCATCTGCCCGGCAAAGATGTTCAAGGAGGCTGCCGAGCTTTCCATGAATTGGCGGTCTGTTAGTCCCACGGTTGCTTTGGCATAGCCGTCCATGGTGACGGTTACGGCGCTCATTGTTCCGGTTTCCGTTTCATAGTCGTTTTCCGTATTCGACGCTTCGATGCCGCCGATCAGGGGCACTTTTAAAGAGGCGCCCTTGCTGACGGCTTCCTTGGAATAATTAATGGAGAATTTTTCCAGAGGGGCCAGGGATGCCTTGAAGGCTTCCAGCCCCCTGGTGACGATGATGTCATCATTCAGTTTTGAATCAATGGATGTTGCCATGTCTATTATATATAGTGTGTGGTTGGTAATCGGTGGACGGGATCAACCGCGGGCGGCGATCAATTCTTTTTCGTGCGCCCTGAAAAAGGCGAGGCGTTCGGCTGGATCGGTGATAGAGGCGTGCTTGGCCAGCAGCTTTTCCCCGGTCAGTTTCGGACCGCCTCCGTCCTTGTTGTCGCCAGTCTTGTATTGCTGGGCAAAGACAGGATTGACGGGCAGCTTGGCCAGCAGGATTTCCGCCTTGGGATCGGCCAGGATCATCTCCTTCCAGGAGGCTTTCAAATCCGGGGTGATACGGCCTTCTTCACAGGCTTTTTCCACGGAGGCGTCAGCCGCCCTGGCTTTCATGTCGGCGAGGGATTTCTTCAATTCCTCGTTTTCGGTTTTCAGGGCTTCAAGCTGGGCTTGCAGCGCCTTGATTTCGTCGTCGGTCATGGTTGTTTTTGCGGTTTGGGTTTGGTTGACGGGGACGGCGGGATTGCCGTCTTTGCCAAGAAGAGGTGCGATAGTTTGGAAGGCGGCGCGATTGACCAGCCCTCCCATGTTGATGCCAGACCCAATGATGCGGCAGACACCGTCTTCATCAGGTTCAGACGCTTTAAAAACGGGGGAAAAACGGCGGTAGGATTTACCTTCCACCTTGGCCTTGCCTTCCGGCGTCCATTCGATTTCCGCGCGGATGCCGCCTGTCTTGGGGTCGGCCCCACCCCAGTAGATGCGCTTGACCCATCCGGCGGCATCGTGGTCCTGGTGGTCGTAGTCGATATAGGGTTCATCCATCAGGCCATCCGCCGCACCTTCTTGGAGTTTGCGGCGCAATTCCTCCACGGCTTCGGCGGCAGCTTCATCCACTAGGACAGTTCGTTCCACAACCTCGCCCTTGTCGTTACTGGGGTGGATCGTGTGCTTGCCGGGAGGCATCCACTGGATATCATCCGTCCCGGCCAGGGTCGTATAAAAGGCATGCTTGGCGTATAAGATCATGCCGTCATCCTGACACACCACGGGCCGCGGCACGGACTCCGCGGCCTGATTGCTCAAGATGCCCCCTTTTGGCGGTCCAGCCAGATTCCCACCGCCCGGCCGACGGCAGTACTTACCTTGCTGTCCGGCGGCAGGGCATCCGGGTCCCTGGGGATGTGCTGGGACTTTTTCAAGATGTAGATAGTCTTGCCCTCCAGGGCCAGCGCCACCGGGCGGCGGCCGTCAAAGACACAGCGCAGGCCGCTGATGGAGCGCGGGCTTTTTCCGTGGCCCTCCGGCGCCACCGGGATGGCCAGCATCCGGGCCTTTTTGGGGGTGATGGTCGCGCCGTACACGTGAGTGGCCACGTGGGGGTGCCGGATGCTCACCACCACCTTGCCGCCCGTGGCGATCGGCGCGCTGCAAGCGTTCGCCACCGCCAGCCAGAAGTTGGTGCGGGGTCCGCCCAGGCGGTTGGGAGTGGCGTTCTTGCCGCGGAAATGACTAATCAGGGCGTTACGCATGGCCATGCCCGCAATCTTGCGGACGGTCGGAACGCTCCGCAGCAGGCGCATGAGGTCCGGGGTGACGTCATCCCGGACCAGTCGGAGGTTGAGGCTCATGTGGTTTTCCTGTATTGCCGTTCCACGTCCGTTTTCCCCACGGCCATGGCCGTGCCCATGGCATCCTCCAGGGCGCTGGCCAGAGCGTGCGGATTCATTAGTTTGACCAGCCGGAGGGGATCAGAGGCAAAATCATTCAGAAGATGGATAAAATCCTCGTCGCTGACGGCTTCGTCCGCTGCCGCCCTGGTGAGCCTTTCAAGTTCTGCCCTGGCCTTGCCCAGCCAGTCGTCCAGCACGGTGGGCAGTTGCTGGCGCACGCGGTGCTGCAGGTGGTCTATTGGTGTTTCATTCATGGACGGCTTCCTGTAGTTTCCCCATGTAGTATGCCCGTGCCTGGGCAGGCATGCGGTCCAGCGCCTTGGCCATCATGGCCCCGCTCATGACGGGGTCCGGCCGTGTATAAACTTCATCATCAGGTCCCGGCTGCGGTGTTTCGGTGACTTCATGCACCCAGTCCTTTTTCAGCGGTATGCCTGCCTCCAGCAATGTTTTCACACGGGCAGCCACTCCATCCGGATTGCTCGTCGTCTTGCTGCCTGGGGCGTAGTAAGGATAAACGGAGTCCTCCCCGGCATCCCCGGTATTAAGTGCATAGACGGAGGGGAGCAGTTGTTCGTTGAGGATTTCCGCAACCCAGGCGGACGCAGCGTTGATAATGTCGCTGCGGACGTTGTAGTGTACTTCCCCCAGGGCGCGGCTCCCGGCTTCGCCCGGAGACGAGGTCAATGTCTGGCCCAGGATCAGCAGATCGCAGGCCGTGTCCGCGAGGTCAATCAACTGGCGCTGCGGGTTGTCCGTTCCCTTGTTGCCGGCTTCCTTAAGCTCGACATTAGCCCCCTGGGGCACGACTGCCCAGGCCGCGCTCCCCATCAGCTCCATCATTTCTTCCAGGCGGTCCTTGATGCTGGGGTCGCTGGGGTCGTAGGTCGCCCAGCGCATGGGCTGGCCAAACAACTGGGCAAAGCTCAACAGCCAGTCGCGGCTGAAGTTGGCACAACACCAGAACCACGCCAGGGATCGCAGCAGCGCTCCGCCGCTGGGATGGCCCAGACCGACATTGTTGATTGCCACCAGAAATTTATGTTCCGGGATGTTGCCCAAGATGTCGCTTCCTGGAGATCGCAAGCCGAACATCCCGGTTTCCGCGGTCCATCCGTACCAGCGGGGATGGACACGGCGCGTCTGGCGCGGCAGCCATGCCTGGGGCATGTGACGGCAGCCCCGGACTTCCCAGTCGATTTCCCGGACGGCCACACCCGTGAACCAGCCGTCCAGCAATCCGTCAACCGTGCCGCGCCAACCCTGGCCGTCCACCCGGTAGTCGCCCTTCATGCCGTCGCGGGTTCGCTCCGCAAGGTGGTTGAGCAGGTCCATCTTCTCCGGGTTCTGGATGTTCCAGACAAGATCGCAGACGGCGTTTTTCAGCTCCACCACATTTTTGACGAGGCGGGGCCACGACTGCATCATGAGTTCGTACAAGGCGTGTTCCTCTTCCGGGGATTCCCCGGAGAGCGCCCCGGTAAGAATACGTTCCACATATTCAGGAGTAACCCAGGAGAGGGAGGGCATGAGCCAGGTTGACCGGGCGGAGGGCAGCACGATGCCGTCCCAGACCGACCCGCGGTGCTGGGAGGCGTTTTTGCGCGCCAGAATTTCCTTGACGGTCATTGCCCCGTCCTTGGCGGACAACGCGTTTTTAGGGGGTTCGCCGTGGACCGCGGAGGCATGTTTCAATTCAGGTGGGATGGTCATCGTCTTGTAGGGGTGTAGGTTCTTCGTTGGTGGCGGTATTTTCCGCGGCCGCCGCCCATGCTTACGCCGTCCAGGGCTTCCCTGGTCCAGGTCCCTTCGGCGGCCTTGGCCGTGAGAGCATCCAGCGCCAAGGCCAAAGCCCAGAACAGGTCGGCGTGGCCGCTATCCGTGCGGTCCGCTCCATAGCTCAACTTTCCGGTGTCGGTGTAGCCGCGTTCAATGGCGCAGATGTGTTCCTTCAGCAGGTCGTGGTCCGGGATCAGCAGCTTGCCGGATTCCATCAGCCGGGCCACGTTGGTGGCCAGTGCTTCTTTCACTGCCGGAGTAAAGACGACACCGCGGATTTTGTGGCCGTTGCGGCGTAGCTTGGCGTCTTCGACGTATTTGTCGCCAATGCCCGTCTGGTCCAGCTTGGCCAGCCTGACACAATCGCAGGCCGTGTAGCGGTCAAGTTGCCTATCACGGGACGCCCAGGAGTGGTCATCATGGTAATAGACGAGGCGGCAGACATAGCGGTCCTGGACCTGCTGCATGCCGATATAGCAATGCTTGTCCGTCTTCCGCGCCACATCCACCCCCAAGCCGACGGTGCCGTCGATGTCTTCCAGGCGGGCGTCCGCGCTGGCCAGTTTGCTGACGGAGTTGTTGACGGTTTCCCAGGATATAAGCTGTCCGGCTTGGTCCTGGGCTATACACATATATTCTTCCAGGTAATCCGCTTCGCAGAAGCATTTTTTACGTTTGGATGCAATGAAAGATTCCCGCGTCCAGTTGCGCCCGGTCTTGGCATTGATACGTTCCAGCAATCCTTGGTCGATAGCGTCTTCCAGGGTGATTTTATAGTGGCTCCATCCCATTGGGTTGCCATTGACTGCACCCTGGCACAAGCTGTAAAAGATGGTTTTCTTGCCGCGGTGGGTGGAGATGATTACGCGCTGGCCGCCCCACTGGGTACAGGCGGAGGAAACTTTAAGAAGTTTTTGTTGATCTTTATGTAAAGCAAATTCGTCCAGCACGACATTGCCGCGTTTGCCCGCCAATCGGTTGGGATTGGAGGACAAGACGTGGATCGTGCGGCCAGTGGCAAATCGGATTTGGAAGATGGTATCGTCTTCGATGATTTCCTTGCCAAGTTCATAGGCTCCTATGGCGTAGATGTCCGCCCATTTTTTGCAGTCGGCCAAGGTTTGCTTGGCGTTGTCCTCGTCACAGGATAATATATAAGTGTCGTATTTGGCCCCTTCTTTGATGGAGTAGCGTACGAATTTGAGTGCTGTATATTCGGAGTAACCTATCTGGCGGGATTTTTCCACCAGGATTTCGTCCGATTCATCGTCCAGGAATTCCGCCTGGAACTGCATGCTGCGCGGGACCTTCATCCGCTTCGCAGTCTTGATAACGGCTGCCTTGCTCATGGGGTCAGATCAGGTTCATGGCTTTTTCGATCCGCTCACAGTCTTCCTCGGTCAGCCCGGTCTTGACAGGTTTTCCGGCATTCCCCTCGGCGGCGGCCTCGCGGTCTTCCCGCCGGATGTCGGCCAGCTCACGGCGGAAGTTGATCAGCATTTTCATGAGGTCGAATATTTTGCCGGGTTTGTCGGCAATCAGTCCCTTGATGTCCCCGGCGTTCATGTCCGCCAGGGCTGATTCCAGCATGTCCATGGCTGCCGCTATCCCGGCTTCCGCCGGGCCGCCGTCTTCCTTGTATTTGTTCAGCAGGTCGATTTTCCAGGAGTAAGAAGCCTGGGCCTGGGCAAGGCGTTCTTGCCGTGCCAGCCATTCCCGATGTGCGCCTTTGCGGTAGTTGGTGACGTTTTGCGGCGTTACGCCGGGATAGTCGGAGGCGTCACACAAGGCAGCAACATCACGCCACGTTCCCCCGTCGGCCAAGCATCGGCTGACGGCATCCTGCACCTTGGCGGGCATGCGGCTGATGGCCGCGCTGGCGGTGCGTTTAGCCATGAGTGAGGGCCTCCTTTCCACGGTCCAGGATGATCCATCGGCAACCAAACGGGGAGGGCAGCCGGTGGACATATCCCAGGGCTTCCAGGGTTTCCAGCTCCGCGGCGGCCTGCGTATGGTCGTAACCGGCCAGACGGATTTCCGTTTCGATTTTCCCCGCGGCAGACGGCAGCGCGTCCTGCGTGGCAAGGTATTCCAGGATGATTTGACGTACTTTTTGGGCTTCGGTCATGCAGCTATCCTGACACAACAAAGGCCGCGGCACGGATGCCGCGGCCTGATGGAGCAAGGATGTCCTTAGTCCTGGAGGCGGGAGCCTTCCAGCCTGCCAATAGCACGGTTCAAGGTGGCGAATTGTGCGTGGCTTTGTTCTCTCATTTTAATGATTTCATCCACGATTTCCCGCTTGTCCGTTTCACGGCCAGCTTCCAGAGTTTCCAACCTCCGGCCGTGTTCGTCCAGACGGTGGTGCAGCACCTTGATGTTGTCCATCGTAGCGGCCTGCTTGCCTTCGATGACTTCCACAGGCTGGTCTTCTACTTTGACCCTACGCGGCTTCCCTTGGAATTTCAGGAGTACCCACCCCTGTAAGGCGTTGCCAACCATAGACAACACCGTCAGCCCTTGCCACAAGAATTCACTATTTTCCATGGTGCTAATAGTTGGCTATACCCGTTGCAATGGCCCGGCACAAGTTGTCAGCATGATCAAGCGCATGTTCATAGTCTGCGGTATTGTCTATGAAAAACGGCTCGACAATCACGCACGGAGCCACGGTGCCACGCAGTTGTGCGCCTCCGCGCTCCGTTCCTGTGATGGGCTTGATGCCGCGATCTGGCAACCCCAGCAATCTAACTATCTGTTCCTGGATGCACTGGGCCAAACGCCTGCCGCGCGGCGATGTGTGCCAGTACAGGGTTTCCGATCCTGACGCCTTGCCGTTGTAGGCGTTGCCATGCAGGGCTACGATTACGTCGGCGTTGGCCTCGTTGCAGGCCCGTACACAGGCAGTCATACCCGTGCCTCCTCCGTCCGTTTCACGGTTGACGATCACGGTTTCATGACCATATCCGTTGATATAGTTCGCCACCTGTGGGGCAAAGGTTTTCCAAAAGCGGTATTCCGTTATTCCGTGGTGTCTATTTTTCGCGCCGGGAGCAGACGGACAATGTCCGATGTCAATACATACTTTCATAGTAATATGTCCTTTCTATGTTCCGGGCGGGCGTTACTCCGCCCGGAACGGTTGGGTTACTTGGTGAGGTCGGATTGCACGACGGGTGGATTATCCGTTATAGGCTGGGACTGGGACCACGTCAGTGTGTGAGTGTCGTTGTTCCAGACCAGTTCCCTTCCGGCGCGGGTGATGGTGTATTGCCCTTGCCGGATGTTGATGCCAACACGGCCCGGAGGATCAGCCAGCGCCGTGGAGGTGCAGGACGTTTGCGTCAGGCCCATCCAGGCGCCCAGCGCCCCAATGAGGGCTCCGGCCAGTACCTTGGCCCAGTTGCCTGGGACTTTCAGAGCCATCAGGATGCGCATGACAATTCCGGCAGCTTCTTCCTTGTTTATGTTATTCATTTTATTCCATGTTATTGGTTGATGTTATGTATTTAAGAACACCCATCATGGCGCGAAAAAGGCCGCAGCACGGATGCCGCGGCCTGATTGGAAGAATGTATATTATTTTATTACTGCCATGGGTCATTTGGCGACAGGCGGCATCATTCGCCGTCGCGCATCACTAATATGAGGCAGAGGAGGATAATCAACCCATCGAATTTTATGTATGGATTTTTCGGTTCCTAATACCGATGTATATTTATAAATTCCGTCATCAACAAACAATCCGATAACGGCGTCACCTTCCGCAAAATTTTCCTTATTAGGGACATTAGTCAGTAACATATGTTTACGCGTAAGAGATAATATTCCATCTGGTATAATTTGACTAACTCCAATATATCTAAGGGTAGCCTGTTTTATATCTTGGTTGTTTATTTCCCCTTTTCTATCTGGATATATATCATCGATCTGCAAAATAGCAGGAGATATTGTCTTTCCTTCCTTATCAATCTGATAAGAGTATGTTGATATATATTTATTACTAGCTATAGCAAATTCTCTAATCCAACCACTCGTGTATAATTCTCCTGTTTGTTTTGCCTGATTATCTATTTCTTTTGTTCTTGCTTTATCGGTAACGAATTTTTGCTTTGGACAAAGTAAATCTCTTAATTTATAAGCTGCTGATTTACTGATAGATTTTTTGTCAGTACGAGATATGCGCAATCCTACACATTTCCCCAATGGATGAATGATCGCGTATATGGTATATTCTTTTTTATTCCAACCAATAACCCGATAACCATATTCAGATTCTTTCCCAACAGATCGATCCCAACAATTTTCCGATAAGTAATTATAAGGATATTGTTTGTCAACTGTAGTGGCTTTTCCCCATTTAGATTGTAGTTCATCTAGGCTCATGCCTAATTGAGCACAAGCTGTAGTAATAATACCACACAAACATACTGCATAGATAATTAACTTCATTAATTTATATGAACAATGATATTTTCATGTGTGACACGTGTCACATATAATTTTGTTGGAAATTATTTATTATTAGTTTTTTATAAAATAAAAAACTGTTGGTTAGTAAACAGTTTATCACTCTAATGAAACATTTGACATCAGAATTTTCAATGCACTTCGTAGATGTGCCAGCTCTTCTTCAGCTTTTTCTGCCCTTTGTTTCCAGTCATTTTTGACTAGCTCATTATCAAGTCCCCATAGATAATCCATAGTTGTACCCAACACTATAGCCATCCTCGCAAGCTCTCCGGCTCGTGGGGATGATTCTCCTCTTAAATACTTTGATATCCCGCTTTGATTGACTCCGCTCAAGTTTGAAAGTGACACTTGGTTGAGCCCTTTTTCATCCATTAGAGCCACCAAGCGGTCGGCAAATAGTGATTTCTTACTATTTTTTTCTTGCATGCGTAGTCATTTTTTACTAATTAACGAATATGATTACTAATCAACAGGACAATCTTCTAACAGCAATCAGATATGACCTCAAGAGAAAAGGATGGAGTTATAGGTCAGCTGCACCCTTCCTCGGAGTGAGTGTAAAACATTTGTCGCTTGTCCTGACCGGCAAAAGGAAATCTGCGCCTCTCTTACGTCGCATCCATGCCCTGCCACCCCGGCGTTACACTTCCACCAATAATCATTAAATCAAATGCCCAAAACAACCATAGAAAAAGCTGCTGACCGGCTCGCAAAACAAAACGACCGGGAATGGAAAGCAAAAGCTCCCCGGTTTTCCGTCAACGGAAAAGAATACGTGGAAGAATGGTTTGCCCACGAACTATTCACCCGGTTGAAAATGATCCTGTTCCTTGCATCCAATTTCAGCCCCGGAATAACCCCGGAGTCCATCATGAAGTACCGGGAAGGACTGGCCAACATCGCCAAGCATGGCGTTCCAGAACCGGAAAAAACTAGTCACTCCTAATCGCCATGACTGACATTCAACTAGTCTCCGCCCGCCGGGATCGTGCTGAAAAGCGCGCAGCCCTGTATGTCGCCAACGGGGAAAATGCCCCCTTTGCTGTAGAGGTACAGGACAACGGGCAATCATCAGCCATCTGGCGCAGGCTGAAAACCCTGGGCCTGTACCTGATCGGCGGCATCGCCCTGGCCGCGTTTGCCTTCCTTTTGGTGGTTGCGACCGTCGATTTCATTATTCACCCCCTGTAATTCTTAAAATCAATGACCGACGCCGAATTTGCCAACCTCCCCGCGGAACTCCGCGCCGTCTGCCTGCTGCGCCTCTTGCGGAGGCCCGTAGTGCGTCGCTGGGCGCATCGTGAATTCGGCTTTCCCCTCATGGGGCCGCTTACGTGCAGGCAACTGGCTGCGTGGTGCGGCGTCCATGAGGACACCATCCTGGAGTGGGAGCGCCAAGCCCTGCTCACCCTGCGCGGTACATGCCGCCGCTCCGGCCTGACGCCGGATGCCATTGACGAACTCAAACACTAAAACATTATGGCTAAAAAAGAAGTAGCAATCAAAGAAGAAGACGCCATCCGGAACTATGCGGCCGGAGCCAAGCGTGACCTAATCTCCGCATGCGCCAATGCCCTGAAAGCCGGGGCCTGCATCGTCGCCCTGTCAGCCCGTGCCAAGACATCCGTCAACGGCATCATCTCCATTCTGGATGTGGATGTGTCGAGGCGGACACTCTTCCGTTGGGCAAACGCCTATAACACGGCCTGCAAAATCCTGGCCCTGGATCACGTCCCATCTTATGGAGACGCGGAGTGGGACGACCATCTTGCAGCCCTGGACGACATTGCAGCTAACATGAGCATCAGCCGGCTGCAACTGGGCGCTCCCGCGGAGGGGTCGGATATCGCCCGCCTGGACACCCTCCAGACGGCCACTGAAACCGCGGAAGGCGACGAGGAAGAAGCCATCTACGCCAATGCCCTGGAACGGGTGGAAAAAGGTGAGTGGACGCTTATCCAGGCCATGCGCGCGGTTGGCGGGCAAAAGGCCAAGGATGTGGCTATTGAGCGGCGGAAAGACCCGCTGTATATCGGCATCGACCAGGAAACCAAGAAGCCCGTGGGCATTCTTCCCAAGGCGGTATCCAGTCTCAAGACCGGATTTGAAAACTGGGAAGCCTTTGACGGCGAAAGCAAGCGCGCCTTTGCCGCCCTGTGGAAAAGCGTGCTGGATGCCGCACCGGATGACCTGGAAAAATACCTCTAACCCATTGCCGCCATGGACCACGACGCCCTGATCGCCAAACTGCAAAAACTCCTGGCCCTCGCCCAGCGAGGGGAAGACGGTGAAGCCGTCAATGCCCGCGCCCTGCTGGACAAGATGCTTGCCCGGTACGGAATTGACGAGGCCAGCCTGACCGACATCCGAACTCTGCGCTACGCCACGGATTATGACGACGAGCAGGAACTGCTCATCGTCGTGGCCAGCTATGCCCTGCAAATCCCATATGCCCAGGTTCATGCGGAGGTAGTAACAAAAAAGGACGCTCTGGGGCTGGATCTGACCATGAGCGTGGAACAGCACGGGCTGGTGGCCTCTCTGTTCGAGCATCACCGCATTGGTCTTGAAAAGTCAATCAAGAGACTGGAAACGAACCAGGAGAAGAAGAAAGACGCCATGCAGGAAGAAATCGAAAAGCTGACCGCCAAAATCCGGACGTTGAAAGCCATCTTTGGCAATCTGGCCCAGTCCATGGAAAAAGCACGGCAAAGCATCCTCTGCGCCTATGTCAACTTGAACAATCTGGTGGACTACACCGGATGGAGCAACGCCAGCACGGACGGGGCGGACGCCATCATATCCGCCGCGGAATCCTGCGTCCGCCTGGACCCCTCCACCAGACAACTGCCAGGCCAGCGCCTGGGCAACTAATCCCCCATGAACCGATATTGCCTCGCCATTCTTTACATCATCGCTGTGGCCTCCATCTGCGTGACTCTGGCGTTATACGACAGCCCGTTCCTGGCCTTCTTTCTCGCCTTATTCCTTATGGATAACGTATCCGTTAAAATCCGTTAATTCCTCCTATGGCTATTCTCCCGGATCATTCTCTCAACGCTTTTTCCGCTGACGGTTCCGGTCGCCGTGGTCGTCCGCGCCAGATCGACCTGACCGACGACCTCAAGCGCGAGCTGGCCAGCCTGTACCTGTCCACCAACGCTACCCGCAAAAGCGGCAGCATGACGATTGCCTGGGACCTGTTTACCCAGGCGCACCCGGAAATCGCCTGGGACAAAATGGCCCGTTCCTCCAAGCACACCCTCCCGGCCGTAGCCAGGGAAGTGATGAAGAACGCCCGGCCGCTGGTTGGCTTCCATCGTGGCGGTGAAAGAAAGCTGCGTGAACTCGCCTATCAGCCCGGCCTGCTCCGGCGCAATCCGGACGGCTCCCCGTTGAGGGCTGGGCAACGGGCAAGCTGGGACGATGCCACGATCAACTTCGGCGTGGTAGTACCCTGGCCGTGGAGGGGCGATGCCTGCGCGGACAAATACGGCGTGCGCCTGGGGCGCTTCCAGTTGCTTGTTTGTCACGACGATGCTTCATCGTTCATTCCTACATGGTCGTATGTCATCAGGTTTGAACAATCCTACCGGGGCGAGGACGTGGCCGCCGCCATGATCCGCACCAGCCGGGACGTAGGATGCTTTGAAAACTATGTCTTGGAAGGCGGCGTCTGGAAAAGCAACCGCGTCCAGGCCGTCCTCAACCACTTGCGGATTGGCCACATTGACGCGCAGGGCAGGCCCCAGTGCAAACTGGTCGAAAAGTTCTTCGGCAAGCTCTGGACGGTCATCAGCGCGCTGGCCAAGGGCCATGTTGGCCGCTATCAAGCGGAAGACAAGGCCACCAGTGAATTGTATGTCGCCTGCCGTCAGGGCAGGAAAGACCCCCGCAAATATTTCCCCATGTTATCGGAGGCAACGGACATCATCACCCGCGCCATCGACTACTGCAACCACGACCGCTGGGAATCCCGCGAATACGGCAAGTGGGTGCCCGCGGACGTGTGGGCCAGGGACACCGCGTCCCATCCCCTGCGGCCCATGCCCGCCGACGCCGAGTGGCTCATGGCTCCGGCCGTCGTTACCCGCAAAGTAACCAAGGCCGCCCTGCGTGCCACCGTGCCCGGCCCCCTGGGTGTGTCCCAGCGCTACACCTTCAGCGCGCCGTGGCTGGTGGCGGAAGAAGGCCGGGAACTGACCCTGCACTTTGACCCCCTGGGCGAGTGGCCTTTGCGCGCCATGGTGTCCGACCCCAAAACGGGGAAATTCCTGGACATGGCGGACTGCGCCAACCCCGTGGCCATGGGCGGTATTGAAGATGACATGTCCCGCCACATCCGCCAGATCATGCGGACCGAATACCACAACATGACCTCCAGCGGCAAGGCTGCCAGGGAATCCACCCTCCGCGCCCTCAACGGTCAAACCACCATCACGCAGACCAACACCGCGGACGATGCCTCCGGCGATGACGCCGCCGACCCCGCGCCGACGCCCGGCTTCAAGGACGCCGCAGTCCGCCGTGCCCGTTCCTATGCCCTGGACCCCCTCAAGCGCGCCGCGGAACAGGACTCCGCCAGGGTGCAGCCCGTACCCCCGGCGCTCCCCACCCGCGACGACTACGCCGCCATGCGCCGCCGCGCGTCGCAATCCTCTGCATCAACAACCCTTAACTGGTAATCATTATGGATAAATACACACTATCACAACACCCTGACGTGCTGGCCCTGGCCTCCAACCAGGCCGCAACCGGACTCAATGACGCCGACTTCTGCCGCCGCGTCAAATTCACCCTCTCCACGTCCTCCTGGGGAAAGGTCAAGAAAGGCACCTACTCCGGCAACTGCCACAATGCGCTGGCTGCCGTGCAGGCCGCTCTGGATGCGGACATCACCGCCGCCGATCAAGTGCCCGTTGTGGACGGCGGCATCGTGCTGCTGGATCATATCCAGGTGGCCGCGGATGCTGTTGCCGCCGCACGGATCGCACAGGACGAGCACAGGCTGGTGCTGGTCGTAGCTCCCGCGGGCGGCGGCAAGACCTACACGGCCCGCTACATCGCCGCCAAATACTCCGGCCAGATCGTCAACGCCTCCCCGTCCTGGGCCAAGTCTTACATGCACACCCTCCGCGAGCTTGCCCGAGGCCTGGGCATCGGCGGGGACTGGCGGAGTGCAGGAGACGCCGAACGCGCCATCATCCAGGCTCTTGCCCTGTCGCCACGCCTGATCATCATCGACGAGGCCAACCACTTTTCCAGGGATTCCCTCAACTTCCTGAAAACGATCCTCAACGAAACCAAGTGCTGCCTTGTCCTGCTCACCATCCCCAACCATCTGGCCAGCATGGCTGCGGACTGCCGGGACGAATTCCCGCAACTCCTGCGCCGCTCCGTGGCTATCATCCACATTCCGCCCGTCTGCATGGACGACCTGACCGCCATCCAGCGGGGGCTTTACCCCCATCTATCCCTGACGGACCCCGTCCAGATTTACAATCTGGCCAATACCAACCACCGCCTCGACACCGTCACCCGCGTGCTGGACGAGATAGACGCGGGCAAGGATGTAGCCGCCGCCGTCAAATCCGTCCGCAACCAGATCACCGCCGTTCTCAAGACTGCATGACGAATATCTCCCTAGATACCGAGACGGCCGCCCAATTCGTCAGCATGCGTCTGTCTTCCTACGGCAATCTTCCGTTCCAGGTGCTTTCTCCCACGCCTTATCCCGGCAAGATCGGCGTCAGGCTTCATCCTGACGAACAGTATTGCATCGTGGACGCCGTGGGGTTCCTTGCCTTCCTGGACCAGCAACGGCCATCCCTGGACAAGCTCCGGGACATATTGTCCCGGAAGCGCCGCCAACATGCCTATCAACCTCTTTCCTGACGATATGATCACGCTGCCGGACCCCATGCCCTTCTCCGATGCCCTCAACTACCTGCGCGACAAGCAGGCGGTCGGTTCCTCCATGGACACCGCGGCGTGGCGCGAGGTTCCGGCGGCCATCCGCAACAAGGCGTTCTTTTCCGCAACCCTTACCTCCGCGCAGGTAGCCCGGCGGATGCAGGACTATATTGACGACTTTCTTTCCCAGGACCGGGACGTCAATGAGAGGGGACAGGAGTTCTTTTCCTCACAGGGCCGTTCCGAATTCGTCTCCAAATTCCGACAGATGATGATGGATGAGGGATTCGGCAAGGTGTTGCCGGATGGCAGTATTGCCCCGGACATCAATGATAACGATCTGCGCGACCTCCGCTCCTGCCGCCGCCTTCAACTCATTTTCGACACCCAGGTGGAGCAGGCATATTCTTACGGTCAATTCCTGGAAGGCCAGGACGAGGACATTCTGGACATCTGGCCATGTTGGAAATTCGTGCGCGTCCGCCCGGTCATGTCCCCCAGGCCCTACCACGATGCCGCCCTAGGGCAGATACGCCGCAAGGACGACCTGGATTTCTGGCTTTCCCTGAACCGTGATTTTAATGTTCCGTGGGGGCCGTGGGGCTTTAATAGCGGATGTGGCACGGAGGATGTGGACCGCGCGGAGGCGGAGGCCGCCGGAGCCATCAAGCCCTCCGACAAGGTCAAGCCCATCGCCAAGGAATTCAACGATCGCCTTCAGCAATCCGTGGCGGGGCTGGGGCCGGATGTTCGCTCCTGGATCAAGCGTCAGCTTGGCGACATGGTCACGATCCACGGAGACAAGGCCATTTACAACAAGCCGGAACCGTCCCCTCCCCCCAAGCCTGACTCCGTTCCGGCAGCGCGTCCGGCCAAGACGCCGGAACAAATCCGCCAGCAGCGCCAGCGCATTGGGGACAAGATTGCCGCCCGCCAGCAGCGGCAGGCCACAGACCGCGACCAGATATCCAGGCGGTTATGGGATGATTTTTTTAAGCGCAGAACACAAGCCCTGGCTCCACTGACAGACCGGGTGGATGCCGCTGCCATTGCTTACGCCAACAACCCCACCCCCGCAACTCGTGACGCCTATATGGACGCTCTCAAGGCGAGAAACAAGGCTGAAACATCGTGGAAAATTGGAGGGATGCTTTATAAAGCAACCCAAAAAGCCATTGCCAGCCAGCAGCAGGCATCATGGGGTAAGACCTACCGGGATAGCCTGCGCTTTTTAAGTCTGGACAACATGACCATTCCCAAGGATCAGCGGGGGGCAATTGCTACATCTATGGTAAAGATAGACTCCCGTTTGCGCGTGGTTCCGGGGAAGCCAAAGAAACTTTCTTCCAATGTACAACAGGGCTTGGAACTAGTACGTTCCCTGGTACCCCCCAGCAAGCTTCCTCCTTCAATCGGATTCCATATTTCTGACAATCCCAATGATCGCGCTTTTCAATTCAAGGGGTTTATTAAAATCACAACTTCGGATGAACCTTCTATTGTCGCGCACGAACTGGCTCATGCCATAGAGGCTGCTCACCCCGACATTCTTCGCAAATCCGCAGCCTTCCTGTATGATCGCGCTCAGGGTGAGAAGCCTTTAAGCCTTAGAATGCTTTTCCCCAGTCACAATTACAGGGCAACGGAACTCACTCTAAAAGACCAATGGGCGGATCATGGAGGCGATCACTATATTGGTAAGCTTTACATCAACGGTTATTATCCATCCATGAGTAAAAATGAGTTCGTTGACCGCCTCCAGGGGTCGGAAATCCTTTCCATGGGTATTCAGCGCATACTGGAATCTCCAGTTTCTTTTCAACGGCAAGACCCCGATTATTATCAATTCATTAAATCACAGCTAACTTCACTGTAACCATGTTTCTGACCAAATCGCAACTATACCTTATCCGCAAGCTGGATGATGATCAGGAGCGGGATATTTCCCAACTTGTTATTCCAACCGACGAAGAATACGCCTTTATGGATTCTATTGCCGGGAAAATGACATTGGATGACTACCTCGCCCTCCCGGAGCCGGAGCGTAAAAAATGGTACATCAATTGCAATCCCGGTCCCCCGCGTTTAACGGGGGGAACCGATGCGGCAACCGGAGAGGAAATATACAGCACTGGATTCTTTTTTGAACCCTGGCATCCCAACATCCTTGACCGTATTTATTAGCCATGACCAGGAAAGCAACGCAAATCCCCCTTCCTCTTTCTTATCCTGATTCCGGCAAATGGTTTGTTCCGGTCAAGCGCATCAAGATAGACGACCGCACCTGGGCCTTGCGGCTGGGGCAGCCCGTGCAGCTTGGCACCAGCTACGACGTAGCGGAGGCAACAGGGGTGGGGCGGAAAATCCTCAAGCGGCTGGCTAGAGCCGGATTCATTCAGGAGATGCGACCGTCCCCCCATGTGTCCATGTATTATTATACGGAGGTGCTGGATCTGATGGAGCGCACAAGGCAAGACCCTAATTTCTGGACGCAAGTCCGCCGGGATGCCTATCTCAAAGGCTCGCGGATAGAGGATGCCTCGGCACTCTAACATTTTTGACGGTGAGCTTTCAGGCCTTGCCCTCCGTGTTCGGACGCCTGATGCCCCAGGATGTGGCCATGTTCACACATGACCCTATTGTTTGCGGGGATTCTCTCGCTATCATGCGCCAGCTTCCGGGCGGTTTCTACAATGCCATTATGACCGATCCGCCCTATGCGTCCGGCGGACTGACGACGGCGGAGCGCATGGCTTCCCCGGTGCGTAAATACATTTCGAGGAATAAACATCCTTCCTTTGATTTTGATACCCGCGACCAGCGTTCCCATTTCATGTGGTCGGTCTTATGGATGGCGGAGGCGCTGCGCCTGACGCGCGAGGGCGGCTGGCTGATGGTGTGCTCTGACTGGCGGCAACTGCCGACCACCAGCGACGCCTTACAGGTCGCAGGCTGGACGTGGCGCTCCGTGGTCACTTGGGACAAGACGGAGGCATGCCGCCCCCATCAGGGTATGTTCCGCAATCAAGCCGAGTTCGTCCTGGTGGCCACCCGCGGCAGCATCGGCAAGGAACAGGACCGTCCGCGCGTGTTTCCGGCAGGGGTCTTCCGTCATTACCTCAAGCCCGCCGACAAGCACCACCTCACGGGCAAGCCCGTTCCTCTGATGGCCCACCTGATGACGGTTCTGTCTCCCGCTTCCGTCATCCTGGACCCGTTTACGGGCAGCGGTACCACGATCGTGGCAGCCCGGCAACAGGGGCACACGGCTCACGGCATTGAGTTGTCCCCGGAGTATGCCCGGATCGCCAGGGACAGGGTGGCCAGCCTCGCCGACTGACCGCGGAGGGGTGGCGGTGGGTCCGCGGGATGTTCGCCAGGGGTGTTTCCCTGCATGTTTGTGACACGTGTCACACCCGGTTCACCCTTTCAGACGGGCACCCGTCCACCCTTTCATTTTTTCCGGTTTGACCCTTTCAGGTATTTTCAACATTCCCCAGCCTTCCACACCGCCGCACCCCCTGTGTTTTCAAGCATTTTCAACCTGTTTCAACCCAATTCAACCCTTTTCCATTATTTATGCTTGGTCACAATGCAAAAAGACTTTTCCCATCATGGGAAAAGAAGAAGAGCAGGGGGAGGAAGAATGAAAAAATGATTTATGGTCAAAAGTTTTTTATGAATTTTCACAGTCCTTTGGTTTGACAATAAGGTAATTGGCTGAAGCCGATGTCCCGTATTTGTTAGAGGAAAAAATTTTCTGCGGGAAAAAGCCGAACTGGCATTGAATATCATTGACGGAAGAAAGGCGCGATAATAGAGACTTCGGGCGATATGCGTTCCTTCAGAGATTCTTCCGCCAAGCAATGGCCTGCGTTTAAAGATCCCTGTTTTGAATTGGCCTTGGCCCGCCGGAAGGAGGAAGCCCGCTGGGGATGGATACCTTTTGCCGTATTCGTCTTCTTTTTGTTTGTGTACCGCTTCTTTGGCCTTGTCATGCCGAGCAATAATGCGGACGGCTCGCAGTCATGGCTCTTTTTGCTGGTGCTGGCAGGCTGGGGGCTTCTGGCTCTCGTCCACATGGTTGTGATTCCCATCTGGATGCTGATCGCCTCCCTTCATTACTGGGAGGTGAACCGCAGGGGATTGGCTGTGGCGGGGCTGCTGTTCAGTATTTTGGCCCCTGTCAGCATGGTTTTCATGCTGTCCTTCTGGTCCAGGTTGGGATAAAGGCGCATTTCTTTCCTGAGGGGGGAAACGGTGTCTCTTCCGCCAAACTTTCAGGATTCCGGGGATTGGCCTTTTCTCCGGCCTTTCAACCGGGTAAAGTGTTTCCGATGGATTTGTTCAGTTTACAGGAAGCGGAAGCGCGGGAAGGTTTTGAGCCCGGAGCGGATACTTCCGCCATGCCGCTGGCCGCGCGCATGCGTCCGCGCGCCCTGGATGAAGTGGCCGGGCAGAAGCATCTGCTGGCTTCGGGCAAGCTGTTGAGACGGGCCATTGAGACGGACCGGTTCACGTCCCTGATTTTCTACGGGCCTCCCGGTTGCGGGAAGACTACTCTGGCCGCCGTCATCGCCCGGACGACGAATGCCCATTTCATGATGCTCAACGGCGTGGAATCCAATGTAGCGGACATCCGGGAAAAAATAGCCCAGGCCCAGATGAGGATGAGCATGCACGGGCGGAAAACCGTCCTCTTCGTGGATGAACTGCACCGGTTCAACAAGGCCCAGCAGGATGTTTTGCTTCCTCATCTGGAAAAGGGAACGGTCAGGTTCATTGGAGCGACCACGGAAAACCCCTATTTTGCGATTAACTCCCCCCTGCTGTCCCGCTCCCAGGTCTTTCCGCTGGAACCGGTGCCGGAGGAGGAATTGGCCTCCCTGCTGAAGCGCGCCCTGGCGGATGAGGTACGCGGGCTGGGCGCATTCCGCGTGGATATGGAGGAGGATGCCCTGAACCATCTGGCCGCCAAGGCGGACGGAGACGCCAGGAAGGCGCTCACGGCTCTGGAAGTGGCTGTCCTGTCCACTCCCGCGGGGGAAGACGGCGTCATTCATGTGGACATCTCCGTCGCGGAGGAATCCATCCAGCGCAAGGCCATCAGGTACGACCGCCTGGGGGATTCCCATTACGATACGATTTCCGCTTTCATCAAATCCATGCGCGGCTCTGACCCGGACGCCGCCCTGTATTGGCTGGGGATGATGCTGGAAGCAGGGGAGGATATCCGCTTTATCGGAAGAAGGCTGGTCATCGCCGCGTCGGAGGATGTAGGGCTGGCGGACTCCAACGCCCTGCGCGTGGCTCTGGACGCGGCGCGCGCCGCGGAAATGGTCGGCATGCCGGAAGCCCGCATCCCGCTGGCGCATGCTGCGGTTTACCTGGCGACGGCTCCCAAGAGCAATTCCGCCTACATGGGCATCAACGCCGCCATGGATGACGTGCGCAATGGGAAAACGCTGGCCGTGCCGGAGCACCTCCGGACGCCCACGCGCAAGAAGCTGGCCGCCGCCGGAGGCGCGGATGCCGCCAGGCTGGAATACCTGTATTCCCACGACTATCCGGAACATTACGTTCCCCAGGCCTACCTCCCGGAAGGCCGCGTGTATTACACTCCCACCGGAAACGGGTTGGAACTGCGGATCAGGGAGCGCATGGAGTACCGCCGCCAACTGGCGGAGAACGCGAGGGAAGACGGGAAGAAGGGGTAATCCTCCCTTGAAGCTGCCGGGAATGTTGTTCGGCCTGGGCCGGCAAAGGGAAGGGAGAGAGGGGCGGCTTCCGCTTGAGCGCCGGTTGGGAATGCTTCCCCCCTCCGGAAAAAAAGGCAGGAAATCCCCTGGGAATATCCTGCCTCTGTGAAGGTTGTGATATGGCGGCGTGTTTGTTTGCCGGCAAGAATCAGGATTCCTTGGTCACGATGATGTCGCAGTCCGCATCAAACCATCCGTGGCCCTGGCAGTCGAAAACCAGGTCCGGCTTTTCCGAACCGGAGAGGCGCAGGGTGAATTCGCGCCCGTTTTTGTCCTGACGGTCCTTGGGCAGTTCGCTGACTACGCGGTTGCCCTTCATGAAGCGGGGATTGCGGATATTGCAGCCGCCGTTGTTCATCTTGAAGGTGATCTTGTAGTTTCCGGGGCCGTCGAGCATGCTGCTGACGTTAACGCGGGTAGGCGTCAGTTCCGGACGCAGGTCGTAGCCCGTGAAGTGAGGACTTTTCAGGGTGACGGGTTCCGTCAGGTAGCGGTAGTAGTTCTGGGCGCCTATTCCCATGAGGGTTTTAGGGGATATCCTGGCGATGTCCGTCAGGGTCTTCAGCGCCTGGTCCTTTTTCCCCTCATGGCGGTAGAGCCAGAACCTGGCCGCCATGACCTGTTGTTTTTGAAGGGGCGTCAGGCCGGGGATTTTGAGCTGTTTGTTTACATAGGCATGGGCGGTTTTGTAATCCTTTGGCCCGCCGTCTTTGGCGGAATCATTCACCATTCTCTGCACTTTTTCAATGTAGGGCAGATGATTGAAGGTGGATTTGAAGTGCACGCCCTTGGTATCTTCCGGGTCCGCCTTCTTGATTTTTTCCAGAATATCCTTTCTGGATGAGGCCGCATAAGGAGGAAGCTGCTGAAGCCCTTCTCCGTAAAGAAGGGCCGCGGCCGTTCCGGATGAAGCGGCGGCTTTTTCCCACAGGGCATTGGCTTTGTTTTGCTGTTTTACGGCTTCCATCGCCTGCTTCATGACGGCTGGCAATGTTTCCCTGGAGACGCCTTCCGACAGGAATACCATGTTTCCGGTGGGGGAGACCACCTGAATGGCGGGGATGTTCCAGATTTCCCCGGGAGGCTTGGGCAGTTTCTGCTCTTCTTCCGTCATTTCCTCACGTTCGTCCTGGATGCACCAGAGTACGGGTTCCGGGGAGTTCTTGGCCAGGTGTTCCACTGCGCGGGTGATTTCACGTGACTTGGGGGACCAGTCCGTGCCGGCCCACACGACGATCATGTATTTATTGACGGTTTTCGCCTCGTCTTTCACGGCGCTGTAGGCGGGGAGGGCCGCCTGGACGGGGGCGGACAGGAGGAGAGCTGCGGCCAGCAGGCCGGAAACGGTATGGATATGATGAAGCATGGCGTTAATGGAGAATTTATTTTTCGTAAACGAGGATATGGCGCAGATGCATGAATTCCGGCTGTGCGTTTTTGGCTTCCACCTTGATCCACTTGGCTCTGGCGCCTTCCGGGGCGGTGATCACCCATTCCTTGGGCATGTTTTCCGTGGCGGACAGGGGGAACCAGGTGGCTCCGTCCGTGGAGGTGGAAACCTCCATTTTCTTCATCCGGTCTTCATTGCCGTTGCGCTTGGTGATTACCAGCCCGGCCAGGTTCACGCCGTTTTTCAGTTCTACAATGACGTTCGGACTGGCTTCCTTGTCCGTATGCTGGGCGCCCCCGCAGGGACGCAGCAGGTTGATATGATCCCAGGGAGTGTCCCACCGGCTTGTGGTGGAGCACCGGACCATGCCGTCTGCGGGCACCAGTTTCCAGCCCTGCGGAACGGCCGCCTTGACCGTATTGCTCGCCATATTGGCGCCGGAGAAAGTGGCCGCCGCTTTGCTCAAGGCCTGGAAGGCCGGAATGGAGCGGGCCGTTTCCGTGGCGTAGATGGCTGTGCCGTAGGCTTCCTTCAGCTTTTTGGGGTCGGGGGCTTTTCCGGAGGTTCCGGTTTTTTCCGTTTGCTGGGCTACCTTGGCGAATGCGTTGGAGAAGACGTCCGCCTGGCCGTTTTCCACGAAGTTTTTCACGCCCCATTCCAACGCCTGGCCAAAATTGGTGCCGTCCCCCGTTTTCAGGTGGGTGGAGAGGACTGTTTCCAGATAGGCCGCTTTTTCCTGCGGATTGGCCAGGAAGGCGGATTGGGCGTCCAGCACGGGCTGGAATTTCACTGCCCAGGATGTGGGGGTGGTGGCGATGGCTTCATGCAGGTCCCGGAACCAGGCAATCCGGTCTTCCGCCAGAATATCCATCAGGAATTTATTCTGCACGTCCTTGAGGATGTCGAATGCGGCAAAGCCGTTGCCCTGATAGTGGGAAAGGGCATCCTTGGCGTAAACGTACCAGTCGATAGGTTGCATGCCTTTCTTTTCCATCAGCAGGCGTTGGAGTTCCGTGCGGAAGAACGGGTGCAGAGGGGTTTGCCTGAGCGCTTCCTCCCATGCCTGGATGGCCTTGTCCTTATTGCCGGAAGCTTCGTCCAGCCGGGCCTGGGCGGCCCACAGGTAGGCCTGGTCCGCCTTGTCGTTGTCAGCAAAGACGTTTTCCATCAGCAGGTAGGAAGTTGGGGCCTGGGAGCCGAAGATATGGTTGTGCATGCCTCCGTCCGGTCCGCCGAAGCCTCCTTTCCATTCCCCCCGCTTCACGCGCACGGCGTACGCGCAGTGGCCGGGCTGCCCTACCGGATAGGCCGGGATGCCGTGGGCTTGGGCCGCCATGGTGCCGAAGTAGGAGAGGCCGCCGCAGACGCCGCCGATGATCTGAGTGTTTTCCGCAGTCGTGTGAAGATCCCTCCACGGCACGTAGAAAAGCGGTCCCTGAATGGTATCGCCAAAGAAATTATGGCCCGTATAAGGGGCGGCCCAGCAGGCGGCCGTGTACCGCCGCCAGGGGAGGTTGACGTGTTCATTGCTCCATTCGTAGGATTTATCGTCCCAGGGACTTCCCACGACGAAGCGCATTTCCCATGGGCGCAGCTTGATGAATCCCGGATGCAGCTTGTTTTCCTGATGCAGTTTCTTGAAAATCCGGTAGCGGCGCACCGGATTGCTGTTGGCGGAGTTGGTTTTGAGCCTTCCCGCCATGGGGCCGGTGGAAAAGACAGAGGCCAGCCCGGTGGCCAAGGACTGGTAATTCCGGAAATCCGGGCTCTTGCCGTCCGCTTTCCAGATGTCGGAAAGAATTTGAAGACCTTCCGGTGAATTTTCCGGAATCAGGCCCGCTCCAAGGTAAAGCTCTATCCATGCCGGATCCTGTAAAAAGGTTTTGATGAAAGCGGCATCCTGTGCGCTTTTGGAGAACACGGCTTTCACCTTGTCCGGTCCCGTGACGCGCAGGAGTTCGTGAATGTCCAGCAAATGGCGGTACTGCCTGTTCTGGAGCAGTTTTTGTTCGGATTTCGTTTGTTCTCCTGCCTTCAGGAGGGTGGAACGCAGTTCCGTCTGCAGACCGTCAAAGTCTCCGGAGGCAATTTTTTGTGCCAGGGGCGCCGGCAGACGGCTGGCGGAGGCCGACGTTTCCGTTTCAGGTTCCGTCAGGTCCTGCGCCGCGCAGACGGGCGCCGCGAGCAGGGAGGTGCAGAGAAGAAGGTGTGAAATATTCATGTGGAAAGGATTACTTGATAATAGCAGAAAGAGCGGGGAGGGAGCCAGTGCGTTTTTCTGCTTATTACGATGCCGGAGGAGCGTTTTTATCATCCTTCGTGGTACATTTCAGCACAAATGGTCGCAGAGCATTTTGACGCCCAGGCCGATGAGGATGAGCCCGGCGCCCGCTTCCAGATGAAAGGTCGGGAAGCGGTGCAGCCGTCCGGTCAGAAAAAAGCCAGCCGCCGTACACAGGAACGTGGTGAGGCCGATTGCGGCGGCGGGGAGAAGCACCGCATGAAGGGTGGGACCGGTTCCGCACTGGGCGGATGAAAGGTAAATGCTGACGCCCGCCACCAGCGCGTCGATGCTGGTGGCGATTCCCACGGCCATAAGGGTAGGAAGCGTCAGGCTGGCGACGTGGGGCATATCCTCTTCTCCGTTGCGGTGATTCCATCCTTCGCGGAGGACGTTAACTCCAAGGAACGTGAACACGGCGAAACCCAGCCAGTGATCCCAGGCCGCAATATACCGGTGCACGGAGCCTGTAAGCAAAAAGCCCAGTACGGGCATCAGGAATTGGCCGGCCCCGGTGGACAGGGAGAGCCTGATTCCGTTGCTCAAACGCTTTTTCTTAATGAGCAAACCGTAGGAGAACGCCACGACGAAAGCGTCCACGGAGAGGGCAAAAGCCAGGAATATCAAGTCGGCAAGCGGCATGCTCATTGCGGAGAGGCACTCTAGGGCATCCCCGGCAAAAAGCAATTTTTATGTTCCTTGCGTTTCTTCCGGGTTCCGGATGCGTCACAGGCGGTGGAGGCTTGATTCCATCTTTCAGCCGGGGAGGCATGTCTCCTGCATGCATGTTCCCGGACCGCACGCATGACTGATGGAAAGACGTCTTCCGGCAGCCATGCGTTGAGGATGGGAAAGAAAGCTATTTGCAGTATTTTTTGATATAGGGCAGCACGGCGTCCGCCCAGATGGCGTAGCCTTTTTCCGTAAAGTGCAGATTGTCCCTGCTGATGCCGGGGAGCAGTTTTCCGGCGGAATCCAGGAAACGCCTGTTGATGTTGGCGTACGTGGTGCGGGGCAGCTTGCACTGGGCCAGAACGGCGTTGATGCGGTCGTTATGCTGGCGCAGCTTGTCCTGCGGTCCTGTGCCGCGCGGGAAGATGCCCAGCAGAAGGACGTGGGTGTCCGGGAACCTGACCAGCAGGTGTTCAACGGCGCCCAGAATGCCCATGGCCGTTTGTTCCGGCGCTTCTCCTCCTTTGAAATGACCGGTATTATTGGTGCCGATCATGACGATGCAGAGTTTGGGATCCGTCTGGGCCGGGATGCCGGAGTCCGTGATGCGGTAAATCAGATTGGTGGTTTGGTCCCCGGAAATGCCGAAATTGCAGGGATGATAGGGGGCGAACGCCTTTTCCCATATTGTTTTCCCTTCCCTTTTCCAGTAGTCCGTAATGGAATCTCCCAGGAAAAGGACGCCGCAGGGGTTGTTCTTTATTTGTTCCACCTGCTGTTCATATTGCTTTCTCCACCATTGGGGCTGTTCCCGCGGCAGCGGAACCAGAGGGGACGGCGCAGCCGTGGAGAGAAGAGAGGCCAGCAGGGAGAAAGCAAGTATATGTAAAATCTTCATGGGCATTTATTGTACGGGAGCTTTCCAAAAACGCCACATGAAAGTGATGGCCTTTTTTTCGCTGTTGCGGTGTGCGGGCAGCTTTTGCGGCAGGGTGTTCCCCCTTGCCAGATTCCGGGGGGTGGTGTAGCTTGTGGGCCGTATGAGTGAGGTATCCCTGCAGCATGGAATGACGCGTCAGATGGCCGTCTCCCAGTCCATGCAGACGGGAATGCAGATTCTCCAGGCCTCCGCTTTGGAATTGAGGCAGATTGTCCGCCAGGCGCTGGAAACCAATCCCATGCTTGAGGAATTGCCGGACGCTTCCCCGGAAGCGCTGGAGGACGGAGATGACAGGAATGAACGGGAAGACGGGTGGAATGAGTTTACGGCGGAAGGCCGCCTTTCTGAGGACGCGGCCGCACGCCGTGATTTCATGTATGAATCCGTAGTGGCTCCGGAATCCCTGAAAACCCATTTGATGGACCAGGCGCAGCATTCCGCATTGACGGGGCGCGCCCGGGACGCCCTGTTCCTGCTGATTGACGTTCTGGACGAACGCGGATTTCTGACGGAGTCTCCGCAGGAGCTGGAAGAGCAGGGGTGTTTCAGCATGCGGGACATGGGGGAAGCTTTGGCTGCGCTGAGGGAAATGGACCCGCCCGGAGTGGGGGCTGCGGATTTAAGGGATTCCCTGCTGATTCAGCTTGAACAGCGCGGTTTGAAGCGTTCGCTTGCTTTCCGCCTGGTCAAGCGCTGCTGGCGGGAACTGGCGGCGCACAAATATGAGGAAGCCGCGAACCTGCTGGACGTGGAACCGGGCGCCGTGGCGGAAGCCCTGGAGGTGATTAGAAGCCTGACTCCTGATCCGGGAGGGGCCTACGCCCCCGGCGGCAACCCTCATCTGCTGCCTGACGTCATTGTGGAGGAAAACCCTTCCGGCGTGCTGGAGGTTGCCCTCACTTCCGAGTATCTTCCGCGTCTGTCCATGAATGAACGGTATATGGAGCTGATGTCGGAGGGTTCCGGAAGCCGGGAGCTGAGGCAGTATCTCCGCAGGGCGTTCCGGGAGGGCCAGGAGCTGTTGCGGGCTTTGGATATGAGGCAGGAGACCGTTTTGCGCCTGGCCCGCGTCATCGTGCGGAGGCAGGAGGATTTTTTCAGGTCCGGTCCCTCCCGCCTGAAGGCCATGGGCATGGAAGAGGTGGCGGAGGAGATGGGCGTTCACGTTTCCACGGTTTCCCGGGCGTGCCGGGACAAGTACCTGTTGTGCAGGTGGGGGATGAAAGAACTGAGATCCTTTTTCAGTACGGGAGTTCCTTCTGAAGGCGGCGTTTCCCCGGATGGGGCGGCCTCCGGAACCATGGCTTCCGGCGCCGTCCAGGAGATGATGCGGCGGCTGATTGCGGAGGAAGATTCTTCCAAACCCCTCAGTGACGCCGGGCTGGCGGCTGCGCTGCGGGAAAAAGGGGTGAACATCGCCCGCAGGACGGTGGCCAAATACCGGGAGCAGATGAAGATACTGCCCGCTTCCCTGCGCCGGGGAATATGACAGTTTCCTATCTTTTTGAATTGTTTGTTAATAATTCACATTCAATAAAATGTGTCTTTTGTTCTTAAGGCGCTTTTCTTGTTTTTCTTTCCGGCGGAAGAGGCGGTTGACTGGTGCGGCTTTGGTGCTATAGTCCCCGCTTTATCGTGATGCGTACATTTACCTGGCCTATTGCCCTGCTGCTGGCGGGGCTTCTTTTCCAGACAGTGGCGTTTGCCGTGTTGAATACGGTTGTTCCCCTGTGGATGGAGCAAGTTGATGCCGCCACCTGGGAGGCGGGGCTGGTGGGGGCTTTCTTTTTTCTCGGGAACCTGGCCGGCACGCTGCTGGCTGGCGGCGTGATCCGAAGGGCCGGATTCAAAGGAAGTTACCAATATGCATGCCTTTTGTGCGCGGTGTCCACCGTTCTGCTGCCTGTGTTTCCCGGCGTGCCGGCCTGGAGCGGCCTCAGGCTGCTGGCGGGGATCAGCTGCGCCCTGGTCTGGGTGGTGGTGGAGAGCGCCCTGCTGAGGGCCGGAACGCTGCAAACCCGCGGCATTCTTCTGGCTTCCTACATGGTGGTTTATTATCTGGGTTCGGTGCTGGGGCAGCTGCTTCTGGGCTGGTTCCCCAGCGATATGTCCCTGATTGCAACGGAAGTGTGCATTTTATCAGTAGCGGGTATGGTTCCGCTGATGTTTGCGCGTCTGGAATCGGGCAATGGGGAGATTTCATCTTCCTCCCATGTGGAGATCCGGACACTGCTGAGGCGCCGCAGCGTCTTTCTGGGCATTGTGGGATGTGTGATTTCCGGTGTGGTATTGGGTACTATTTATTGCCTGATGCCCCTGTTTTTGAAGCGCCAGGGCATGAGCCACTCTTCCGTGGGATACTGGATGGCCCTGCTGATTGCCGCTGCCATTCTGGGGCAGTGGCCCATGGGGAGGCTGGCGGACAGGTACGGCCGCGCTTTCGTCATGAAATGCCAGTCCCTGCTGGTGGCGGCGGCCTGTGCCGGGCTGATGCTGAAGGGATGGCTGATGGCTCCCTCTCTGATTGCTCTGGGGCTGGCCGGATTTTCCCTGTACCCTGTTGCCATGGCCTGGGGATGCGAGGAAGCTTCCCGGGATGAACTGGTGACCATGAACCAGCTTCTGCTGTTGAGTTATTCCGTCGGCACACTGGCCGGTCCGTCCCTGACTTCGTTCCTGATGCAGAGGTATTCCGATAATTGGATGCCTATGGTTATTGCGCTGGTGGCTCTTTCCTTCATGCCCGTGCTGGTGCTGGGCGGGGGCCACGGAAGGAGAAAGCTGTCCCGGTAACGGGGAGGGAGGGAAACGTCAGGATGTTTTCCCGTCCTGATCGGCGTTTTTTGCCGGTTCGGGCGCGTCGTTGTCCGCTACCTGGTGGATCATGTCCGTCAGCGCCTGCACATACTCTTCCGTGCGGGCATCCGTGACGGGATACCTGCACCGGCAGGAGACCGTGGGAATGCCCAGGACTGCGTAATGGCGGTCATTGCCTGTGAGGGCGGAAGGTTCCCGGTAAAAGGTTGTGGGCGCCTGATCCCAGGATTTGGCGAAGGGGGCGGTGCACTGGCCTGCGAATTTCCTGCCGTGCGGGGTGGTCACGAACAGAACGGCTTCCCGGGAGGATTCCGGGGCCGGCTGTTTTCGTTCCCCTCCGGCATCCGGCTTCTGGGGTTCCAGATTGATCATTCCCAGGATGTTGGCTGCCCCGATGCTGCCGCTCAGGGCGCCGGCATGCACGCAGGCGCCGGAAGGAATGGATTTCCCCGTGGGTTCCGCTCCATTCGCGTACGCGACAAAATAGATATTGTGATTGGTGGGGATGTCCTTCAGGCCTCGCGCCGTCTCCAGCAGCAGGGCTGTTCCGCTGCCGTTGTTGCGCCGTCCGCTGGAATCGTAATTGGCCCCCACGACGATGCTCTGGTTGCTGGAATACAGGCCGGGCTTGTAAACCAGGATGTTGTAAATGGCCTCTCCTTTTTCCGCGTTTCCTCCGGATACCGGCTGCATGGTGACGGCGTACCCCATGTCCGAGAAGTTCCCGGCGATGTATTTGGCGGCGGCTTCCATGGATTTGGGCTGGCCGGCGTTTCTGGCCCCGATGTCTTTTTGCAGGACTTCCGTGTGTTTTTCCATGCGCGCGCCCAGGGTCCGCGGCGTTTCCGGTCCCCCGGAGGAAACCGTGGAAAGCAGCGTGCAGGAGAAAAGACCGGTGGACAGCAGCAGGAATCCGGAGGACAGGACGGCGTAGGGATGCATGCGGGGCGTCATGGCGTTACAGGGTTTCAATGTAATGCAGTTCACGGGCAATCTGGGCTGCCAGGGGCATCTTCATGTGGTCCGGCAGGACGCTCCAGGTATAGGTCTCCACCTCCAGGTGCGGCTGCGGGCCTTGGCGGTCCCGGAGGAAATGGCGCGTTTTCAGGATGAATTCTTCCGTGCCTTTCAAGGGTGGTTCCGGAGAAGCGTACAGGGGAATGTGGTAATGGATGCGCCATTGGGAATCCCGCGTTTCCTCCGCATAGTCCCGTCCATAGGCCAGGGCATTGGGCAGGTCCGGGAAAAGCATGGTGCGGTTCTGGTTGCGGATGCTGGTCTGATGGAAATAAACGCCTTCGTCAAACTGGCGCAGGCGTTCCAGGTCTTCTTCACCGCGTACGCGGCATTCCAGGGCGTTGGAGTATTGAACCTTGCAGAGGGCGATGTTGTTCTCCTCCCAGGCGGAAAGAGTGGCTTCCGGCTCTTCCCGAAGAATGGCGAAATGGCAGGTATCGTATGTCAGCCCCAGGTGGCGTTCGATCAGTTCGGGACGGCGGGAATAGTTGCGAAGGCCGTTGAAGAAACGGATGGCTCCTTCCGTATCGTGAAAATGACCGAATGGCTCCGGCTCCAGCCCCAGCTGCATCAGGCGGCCGGTCTGTCTGCCCAGCATATCCAGGAATCCGCTCATGGCGTCCAGCCGGGAAAAGAGGCGTTCTTCATCCGCATGAAACCAGCTGTGTGAGGCGGGGAGCGTGCTGACGGTCAGCCTGTCAGCCTGTTCGTCTCCAATGAGCGCCAGAATGCGGAACAGGTTGCAGGTGTATTCAAAACGTTCCGGCGTAGTCCAGTCCGGCTGGAAAACGCGCTCTTTTACGCGCTGCCCGTGAAAATTACCGTAAGGGAAACCGTTGAGGGTTTCCACGCGCGCGCCCTGGTCATCCAGCCATGATTTCAGGGCTTCCACGGCGTGCGGCGTTTCCAGAAGTTCCGCCGCCGCCCTGGCGGACAGGCGCAGACCGATGCCCAGCGGGAGATTCTTCAAAGGGGAGTCCATTGCCGCGAGTTCCTGCCTGATGCGGGGAACGCAGGTGAAAAGGGCTTCCCTGGTTTCCGCCCAGGATTCGGCGGGATGAATATTGGTGCAATAGGAAAGCATGGAGGCGTGTGCGATGTAAAGGAAACGGCATTCCCCTATGGGAGAGGGTCAGGGCGGAAAACATGCCCCGTTAAACGTTTTTCAATCCTGTATACGTTCCGGGAGAGGAAAAAAATTTCATGGAATTCCGCTTTTTGGCGCCATACGGAGCCTTTCCGGACAAGTGGGGCGCTTGCAGCGTTTTTCAACTTCTGGAATTGGATGTCATTGACGCAATAAAAAACAGGCCGCTTGCAAGCTGGGCCTGTTTTTTGCAAAGAGGGCATTTGCCCCGGCCTGGAAGCGCGCTGTGGAGGCGGAAAAGCTCCGGGCCGGGGAAGGTCACCGGCTGTTACTGGACAATGCCCAGCGGAGCGGTCGTTTTCCAGTCTCCGCGGGTGAAGTCCGGGAACACCTGGGGCATGCCGCCCTGGGCCACGGAGTATTCGGAAAGCTCGGAGACGGAGGACCAGAAGGCTCCTTCATAAACGTTCTGGTCCATCGGTTCGCCATTGCGGAGGCATTCGATGATGCGGAAGAGCATCACGAAGTCCATGCCGCCGTGGCCGCCCATCTTCAGGGCCAGCGGGCCGACGCGCTTCCAGAGCGGGTGTTCGTATTTTTCAAAAATGGGGGCCAGCTTTTCTTTGCCCTCAATCCATTCGTGATAATTTCCGTTGCCCAGCTTTTCGCCGGCTACGCGGGTCGGGAAGCCGGCCAGGGTGCCTAGGGTGCCCTGGATGAGATTCAGGCGGGAGTAGGGGCGCGGGCTGGTTTCATCCCATTCCACCAGGACGGTGCGGCCCATGGTGGTCTTGATGATGGAGGTATTCATATCGCCGCAGGCAAAGTCCAGCTTGTTCCACTTGTGGTCCGCCGGGAAATTCTTCCTGGCGTACGCGGGACGGCCCAGGGCCGGGCTGGAGAAGGACACGAGACGGCCGAAGCAGTCGTCCTTGCGGGCCAGATTCATGTACTGGGCGATGGGGCCGAGGCCGTGCGTGGGATACACGTTCCCGTTGCGCTTGGCGTAGTGGTAGGTTCTCCAGGAACCGGTGCCGCGTTCCACCTGCTTCATCTGGTTGCGCAGTTCATGAATGTAGGCGGCTTCTCCGTACAGCAGATCGCCGATGACGCCCTGGCGCACCATGTTCAGGTACAGGAGTTCTTCACGTCCGTAATTGACGTTTTCCATCATCATGCAGTGCTTCCTGGTTTCTTCGGAAGTATCCACGATTTCCCAGAGTTCCTTGATGGAGACGGCCATAGGCACTTCCACAAAGGCGTGGGCGCCCATCTTCATCACGTCGCAGGTAACGCGGCAGTGCCATTCCCAGCTGGGGCAGACGATGACGGCGTCCGGCTTGACTTCCTTCATCATGCGCTTGTAGTCTTCCGGCCCTTTCGTGAAAATGGGGGGGCGCTTGCCCGTCTTCTTTTCCACGACGTCCGCGTTGCGCTTGGCCCAGTCTTCATACAGGTCGCAAATGCCGACGATTTCCGCGCCTTCTATAACGGCCATCTGGCCCACGTGCATGGAGCCGCGCTCACCCACGCCGACAAAGGCTACGCGCACCTTGTCCAGCTTGGGAGCCCTGAAGCCGCCCATGTAGATGGCGCCGGGCTTGCGCGGCGGCCAGGTGGTCATGGGGCCGATGTTATTCGGGTCCGGAATGGTGATTTTCTTGGGAGCCAGGGGGGCGACTTCCTGGGCGTTGGCAAAGGGACCGGCAGCCAGGGCGCCAGTAGCCAGGCCCAGAGTCTGAAGAAAACGACGGCGTGATGATGAATGATCCATGAATGGTAATTATATGAAAGATTTGAATTCTCAGTTTACCACAGGTACTGCGGCTTGAGAATCTTTCTTTCACGGATGGTGAAAAAAATGTATTCCGCTGTCAAAACGGAGCGTTCCTGATTCCGGGAGGGAATCAGGAGGGAAGGCCGCCGCCTTCTGAAACTCCCGGACAAGGAAAAAGCCCCGTCCCTGCCGCAGAGCGGGAAGGACGGGGCTTGTAAGGGCATCATCCGGTTGTGCCGATGTTGCATGCCGTTGCTTGGGAATAAAGCAGGGGAGCGGGCGTATCGCCGCTCCGCGTTCCGAAGGATCGGCCCTGCATCGGAGGACATCCGGAGGGTGTTGCTTGTTGCCGCCGACGCTGGCTGCCGTTTCCGTTCCCGGAGAAGGGGAAGATCATTCCGTTTCCTGCGGCTTCTATCCAGGGGACCCTTGGCTGGGGCCCGCATGCCGTGGAATCGGATCATCTTCCCGATCATCCGTAGATGGTCCGGTTATGGCGCCATGCCGGCGGCGGGAAGTTGTGGAGCCGCAAGCCTGGCATAGGCCTCATTCAGAGCCTTGCCCAGCCTGGGGCGGAAAGCGGTGGTGGCGGGCAGCCGGGAGCCTTCCATGCCGCAGGAGCGGAGGATGTCCGGGATGGACGGGGCCAGCGCACGCTTCATGATGTTCATGCAGTCTTCCAGGTCCACTCCGTATTTTTCCTCCATCAGGTTTTCAATGCGGTCCGCCATTTTCCTCATCCTTTCGATCTGCTTTTTGGACAGAACCGGCTGGATGATCGCGTTCGGGTCGGGAACGTAGTCGGTCAGCATCTCAATGGCCCGTTTTAGGTCTTCCGGCAATTCCGTTACATTGCCGCTGTTGAGGACCTGGACCAGAACCTGATAACTGCCGGTGGCGTTTTCGTCATCATCATGAATGCCCGAGGCCAGCGCCACGCCTGCGATGCTCTGCACGTAGCTGGCTACTTCCGGGGAATAGTTTCCTTCCACGAAGGTGGAGGGAACGTCATCCGCGTAAGCCTGCATGGCGGCCTGGCAGGCGAGGGAACCGACGGTGCCCGCGCACAGTGTCTTGATGATGAACGAGATTATTTTCATGATTGAAACTCCGGTTGAAGCTTCCCGACTGGAACGGTCCGGCGAACCGTTTGCAGCAAGTGAGACCGGGCAGGCTCCGATTCCGTTCAAAAGTTTTTTTGAATGATTAAAATCATGCCTCCGAACGGCTGCCGTGCCTTCCGGCGGAGTTGCGTCTTCCGTATCCTTTCCGCGGCCCCCTGCGGAATGAGGAACGTTTTTCCTGCATAGAGTTGCTCCTTTTCCTGCACGCGCCCGGAACCGTACGCAATTCATCAGGAACGGAAGCGCTGGAAGCGTGCACGGGAATGAGGCGTCCCAGCAGCTTGTGCACATCCCTGGCTTTTCTGATTTCTTCCGGGGAACAGAGGGCGATGGCTTGCCCGGCGGCTCCGGCGCGCGCCGTGCGGCCGATGCGGTGCACATAGACCTCCGGTTCTTCCGGCAGGTCATAGTTAATGACGAGCTGCACGTCTTTCACGTCAATGCCGCGGGCGGCGATGTCCGTGGCGACGAGGACGGGCGTTTCCCCGGAGCGGAATTCACGGAGCATGCGTTCGCGCGTGCCCTGGCTTTTATCTCCGTGAATGGCGGAAGCCGGATAATCCTTTCCGGACAGGAAGGAGGCCAGGCGGTCGGCTCCGTGCCTGGTCCGGGTAAAGATAAGCGTGCGGCCAGGCAACTCCTGCTGTTTCAGCAGTTTCAGGGTAAGGGGCCTTTTTTCCGCCTGGGAGCCGACCATGCAAAGAAACTGTTCCACCTTGTCCGCTGTGGAGGAGGGAGGGGAGACCCTCACCGTTTCCGGTTCCTGAAGCAGAGTCTGGGCCAGTTGCCGGATATTTTCCGGCATTGTGGCGGAAAACATTTGCGTGTGGCGTTTTTCCGGGATTCTGGAGACGATTTTTTTCAGGGCCGGAGCGAATCCCATATCCAGCATATGGTCCGCCTCATCCAGAATCAGGGTTTCTACGCTGTCCAGACTGACAGTCCGGCGTTCCAGATGGTCAATCAGTCTGCCGGGCGTAGCTACGAGAATATCCAGACCGTCCGCCAGCTTTTTGAACTGGGGAGCATACCCCACGCCTCCGAAAATGACGGCGGTGGACAGGTGCAGCCCTCGGGCGTAGGCGAGGATGTTTTCATGAATTTGCGCGGCCAGTTCCCGGGTGGGACTCAGAATAAGCGCCCTCACCCGGCGGCCCGGCGGTTTTCCGGGATGTTCTGAAAGATGTTGAATAAGGGGCAGGGCGAACGCGGCCGTTTTGCCGGTTCCGGTTTGCGCCAGCCCCAGCAGGTCCTTGTTCCGCAGCAGCAGCGGGATGCTGGCGGCCTGGATGGGAGTGGGGGTCTTGTACTCCAGGTTCTCCAGTTGGCGGAGAATGGGAGCCGACAAGCCAAGCTCCCTGAATGTAGTCGATACCATGTCTGTGGGTGTGTCTGTGAATGCGCCCCGGCTGCAATGAACTGACGGAATCACGGCAATAACGGAACAAAAAGCCCGCAGAAGCGATACTGAAAAGGTCAAGATGGGGACGCCCGTATTCCGCCAACCGCAAATGACTATCAACAATCAACAACCAAACACCATTCGGCGGGAACGGCTTCATCAGAACACGACGAAAAGCATCTGTCAAGAAAAATAAAAACGTCTGCTCTGTCATGGCTCCATATTCCGGTACGCGGCTGGTTCCTGGAAGCTCCTTTTCCCCTCCGCTTTGGAAACAGTTTTCGTTATGAATTTTTTATAGGAACTGAGTATAAACGGATTATTGGATGAAGCGGGTAAGGAATCCGCCGTCAACCCTAAATTCTGCGTATGAATGGCCTGATTCATTTTTTGGTGAACAATTTAGGGGAAACGTCCAAGAGGTCCTGTTCCTGTTCCAATTCAGGGTTCATCTGCATCAGGGATGCAGACCGCCATGTTAGAGACAACATATTCCAATCAGCGGATTCCTTATCCGTATACTTATTCATTGGATAAACCATGTTAAATGAGTTATGCCCCTGAAAACAAAAATAAAGAATGGAATGGTCATTTTTTCCGTATTGGCCGTATGTTGCGGCAGTCCTCTCTTTGCGGATTTCCAATCGGAAGAAAGGGCGGATTTAAGCAAGCCCCGGATTTGGACAGCGGTGACGGGGCATCAGTTAAAAGCAACGTATGAGGGAAGGGTGGGTAATAAAATTCAGCTGGTCGTGAATGGAGGAAAGGTCAAAACCATTTTACTGGAAAAACTTTCAGAAGCTGATCAGCGGTTATTGAATAATCTGACGCGGGAGGAAAACCGGGGCGGGGAAGCCGGTTTTCCGGATTCCGGCAGGAATGGCAAGGAGCATCCATTTGTCAGATTTCTTGCTGAAGCGAAACAAAAACGTCTTACTCCTGAGGCAGGGATAAAATATTATCAAAATGTTATTGATGCTCTTTTTGAACAGGCAAATTCGTATCATTACAAATATCCGGTGGATTTTGTGAAAGAAGATAATTCTTTCAATATGAAATATTTAAAGAAAATGTTGCAAAAGAGGAAGTCTATTTCCATGCGTACAAACCTTTTTACCGGGGAGTATCTGCCAACCCCATTATATTCCAATGAACCTCAATGGAAGAGTGTCATGCAGGAATTATTTTACAAATTGGATGAAAGATATGTAACTTTTGAACAGGAAGACACATTGTACGCTGATAATGATGAGAAAAAGGTTGTTTTTGGTGTTCGTGTTGATAGGAGAGCAAAGAATGATTCAAAATATGTTGCGTGGTACAGGGAAAACAGCAGAGATTATTTATATATTGTACAGACTTTTGTTGAACGGAAGGAAGACGGGGAGCTTCTCTTTGGCGGGATAAGGGGTGAGGAGGGAAGGGATGACGCTTGGAGCCGATGGCACAGTTATGATGCTCGAAAGAGTATCTTTTATTCGTTGTTTCTTTGCGTTGATCAAGAAGGAAAGATTTCGATTCGTGATTCTGAAGCGGGATCATTACAGTTTTTTGCTTCCGCCCCGAACAAAAAGTCTTTTTGTTATCCAAGAAAGGATTGTTACAATTACTATTTTGACAGGGACAGTAAACAGTTTGCTCTTGGCCGGTATGATTTGAATGGAACTCCTGTTTCCCTAGAAAGATTATGGGAAAAGGCCGGTAAACAAAAATCAGGCAGTATCGGAGGCAGACCAACTGCCAAGCACGATGATCCCCTCAATATTTTTGAGGAACGTCATATCAGGGACAGGTAAAGAGGCTTGAGGCCTGTACAGGCGCTCCTCTCCCGGAACAAAGGATGGATGGCTTCAAGGGGGCGGGACTTTTCTGCATGCGCACGAAGAGCAATGGAAGAAGGTTCAGCGTGTGCGTTCTTTTATCCAGGAGCCTGGCGGAATGAAATCATGCGCCCGGGATACGGAATGTTCCGGAAAATGAAAAATGCTGTTTACCCTCCTGACGGATGGGGAAAAGACAACGTTCAGCGTTGCAGGAATTTGCGGGCGCCCGCGCAGTAAACCGCTCCGGAATAAACGGTCAGGAGGACGGACCCCCACAGCGTAACCTGGTACAGCAAGTTGGATGCGCCGGAACCGTGCCACAGGCAGAGCGCGGCCAGCCGGTCCGCGATGGAGGGCAGGTATTCCGGCGTATGCGTCCATGTCAGGGCCAGCAGGCAGGCGATGCAGAAGGCCAGCTGGAAGGCGGTTTTCCATTTGCCGGACGTTCCTGCAGGGATGATGACGCCATGATCCTGCGCGATCTGGCGCAGTCCGGTGACCAGGAATTCCCTGCTGATGATGAGAATGGTAATCCAGGCGGGGCAGAGCCCTTCCCCCGTCAGGTAAATGAAGGCGGCGGAGACGGCTATTTTATCCGCCAGAGGATCAATCAGCTTGCCGAAGGTAGTGACCTGATTCAGGCGGCGGGCCAGGTAGCCGTCCAGCCAGTCCGTGCAGGCAGCCAGAATGAATGTGACCAGCGCGGCCAGGTATCCCCAGGAATACTGGTCCGCGACGCTGACTGCTGCCGTAAAGACGACTACCAGGGCAATACGCGTCAGGGTAATGGCATTGGGCAGGTTCAGCATACGCGGTTTATTAGGGGACAGATGTCTGCCCGTAGCAAGCTTTTTTGCTGGATTCGGGAATGAAATTTCCGGAAAACGGCGCACGGAAAAAAGAGAAGGGAATACAAAGATACAGGCAGCCGGACCATGATGCGCGCGTTTCAGTTCCTGCTTCCCGTTTCCGCTGTTTTACGGCAATTAATTTCCAATCATTTTGTAGAAGTCTTCCTCGGAAATGACGGGCACGCCCAGCTTGAGGGCTTTGTCCCGCTTGGAGCCTCCTCCGTTGCCTGCCAGGAGGAAGGATGTGGATTTGGAGATGGCCCCGGTAGCTTTTCCTCCGTGGGAGGCGATAAGCTGTTCAAAGTAGTCCCGCGGATGGCTGAGCGTTCCCGTAATGACGAAGGTTTTTCCAGACAGGGATCCCGCCGGGATTTCCAGAAAGTTGGCCCGGTAGGACTGGGACTGGGGATTGATGCCCAATCCGTTCAGGACGTCCATGGTGTGATTCCCTGCTGCGGAGGCGAAAAAGCTTTGGAGGGATTTGGCCGCCGCCACGCCTATTTCGGAGCCATAGCTGAATTTGGCCGTGTTTTTACGCAGGTACCCCGTTGCCAGATAGGGCGCGGTCAGGCGGTCGATTTCCTCCATCAGTTCCTGGTGGCGTTCCTGTACCGCTTCTGCGGAAAGCGCACCTTCCTTCACCGCCTTTTTGTTGCCGCGGGTGTTGGGGTTGGTTTTGGCGGCCTGTTCCACCAGTTCATCCAGGCGGACGATGTCCCGGAGGTAGGGAGAATCCGCCACATGCTTCAGGTCGGGATGCGTGTCCGCCAGCGCCTTGGCGACAACTTCCCCCACCAGGGGAATGCCGAAGGCGATGAGCCAGCGTTCCAGCGGAAGCCCGCGCGCGTTTTGCAGGGCGTCCAGAGCTTTCCGGGCATTTTTTTCCCCATAGCGGCGCGGTTCCTCCGGCGTGCCCAGGTTCAGGGTGGCGAGCTGGTCCGTAGTCAGGGAGAAAAGGTCCAGCGCAGAAGATGCCAGACCGGAGCTTCTCAGCGCTTCCGCCACGGAAGAGCCGATGCTCTCCACATCCAGAGCGGAACGGGAACAGAAGTGGGTGATGCCCGTCACGGCCTGCGCGGGGCAGGTGAAGTTGGTGCAGCGCCAGGCTACTTTCCCTTCTTCCTTCATGATGGGATTGCCGCAGGCGGGGCACAGCCCCCGCGTGGCTTCCAGAATGCTGTAGGGCCTGGCGTCCTCCGGGCGTTTGGAGAGGTTCACTTTCAGAACGGCGGGGATGATTTCCCCCGCTTTTTCCACCAGCACCGTATCTCCGATGCGGATGTCCTTCCGGTCGATTTCATCCTGATTATGCAGGGTGGCCCGCGCCACCGTGGAACCGGACAGCAGCACAGGCCGCAATTCCGCCACGGGAGTCAGCACCCCGGTGCGTCCTACCTGCACGATAATATTCAGCAGGGTGGTTTCCTTCTGTTCCGGGGGGAATTTATACGCCGCCGCCCAGCGGGGGGCGCGCGCCGTAGCTCCCAGCGCTTCCCGCGTAGCCATGGAGCTGATTTTAATAACGGCTCCGTCCGTACCGTAGGGGAGCGTATGGCGGAGGCTGTCAATATCCCGCACGGCCTGGCGGGTGGATTCCAGGCTGTCCGTGTAATACACCGGTTCATTGCAGGGGATGCCGCAATGGCGGAGCATGTCCCAGAAGTCTTTTGCGTCCCTGAGTTCCGGGCCTTCATACGCGCCCAGTCCATGGGCCAGGAAGGCCAGCGGACGGGCGGCCACCTGCCGGGGGTCCAGCTGCTTGAGGGTTCCGGCGGTGGCGTTGCGCGGGTTGGCGAAGGCGGGGAGCCCGTCGGCGTCCCGTTCTTCGTTAAGTTTGGCGAAGGCTTCATTGGGCATGAAGACTTCCCCGCGCACTTCCAGCACGGGCGGCGCGCCGGGGGGGAGGGTGAGGGGAACGCTGCGGATGGTGCGTACGTTGGCCGTTACGTCGTCCCCAACGTCTCCGTCTCCGCGCGTGGCCGCGTAAGCCAGCTTCCCGCCGCGGTACATGATGGAAAGGGCCACTCCGTCAATCTTGGGTTCCACGGAGACGGGAACTTTCTCCGTTTGCAGCGCCCTGGCCAGCTTATGGTAGAATTCCGCCAGTTCTTCATCCGGCACGGGGGCGTCCCGCTGCTCAAAAATGTCGTCAATGGACAACATGGGCACCGCATGCCTGATCTGGTTGAAGCCCTGGAGGGGGGCGCCGCCTACGCGGCGCGTGGGGGAGTCCGGATCCGCCAGTTCGGGGTGGGCTTCTTCCAGTTTTTCCAGCTCCAGGAACAGGGCGTCATATTCCGCGTCGGAAATCTCCGGTTCCGCCTGTTCGTAATACAGGCGGTTGTGGCGGCGCAGTTCGGCACGAAGGTAGTCTATGCGGCGGTGAGCGGTTTCCTCCGCGTTTCCGGGGTGGCCGGCGTCGGCGTTTTCCCGCGCCTCCCCAGCCCGGGATGCCGTTTCATTTGTTGCCTGCTGTGAAGGCTGTTTGCCGGCTGCCAGGGAAAAAAGGTCTTCCTCCATAGGAAAAATGAGTGGGAACAATGGCTATTTGCTCAGTTTGATGACGGAACAGGGGGTTTTGGAATGTTCATGAGCCTTGAACAGAACCGTTCCGTTGACGACGGGAAGGACGGCGTTGTCCCCCAAAAGCAATGCTTTGGAATAGCCGGCGGGCAGGGTGATGGCCGTTCCCTCATCATCTTCATAACCGGTGGCGTCCAGCGGCTGCATGCGGGCGTGTTCCGCGCCCGCCGTCAGTTCTTTCATGGTTCCTTCGCTGGGCGGCTGGGCCGCTCCCTTGTCCGGCGGCGGAATCAGGAAGACGAAGATATCCCCCTGCCGATTGATGGAGGCCGGCTGGTCCAGTTGAATGAATGCCCGTGTGCCGTACACGGCTTCACCGTTGATGTTGAGCCACCGGCCTACGCCGCGCATGGTGGCGGCCACTTTTTCCGGAATGGTGCCGTCTGCCATGGGATTGACGTTCAACAGAAGATTGCCTCCCTTGGTAACGCATTCCACCAGTTTTTCAATGATGGTTTCCGGGGACTTGATGTTGGTGTCGTAGCGGTTGTAGCCCCATTTGTCGCTCACCGTCATGCAGGATTCCCAGTCCACGCCGGGATATCCGCGCCGGGGGATGAAGCGTTCCGGAGTAATATAGTCCCCGCAGCGCAGGTCCAGCGTTCCGGCCTGGTCCTTGTTCAGGCCGGAATAGGCGTACAGGCGGTTGTTCATGATGACGCCGGGATTGATGGAGCGCACCATGTCCATCAGTTCCGGCGCTTTCCAGCCTTTGGCCCCCTCCATGGCCCCCTGGGAGTAGTCCCACCACATGATGTCGATGGGCGCGTAACGGGTCATCAGCTCCCGGACCTGGGCGTGCAGGTATTTCTGGTAGGCGGCGTGGTCGCGGGGAATGTTTTTCCTGTTAAGCATGGCCGCCTGCCCCGCAGGGTAGCAGAGGTCCGGGCAGATGGTGTTGTCATAAGACGGGTGGTGCCAGTCAATGACGGAGTGGTAGAGGCCCACTTTCAGGCCGCGCCTGCGGCAGGAGTCCACATATTCGCGAATGATGTCCCTGTTCACGGCGCTTTTGGCGTCGTAATCCGTCAAGGCACTGTCAAACAGGCCGAAGCCTTCATGGTGCTTGCTGGTGAGCACTACATATTGGCAGCCCGCATCCCGGGCGAGCTGGGCCCATTCTTCCGTCAGGCCTTCCCTGGGCTTGAACAGAGGCAGAGCTTCCGCGGCGTAGGTATCCGTATCCACTTCCACGTTTTTTTGAATCCATTCGGAACCTCCGGGCCTGCCTTTCCATTCCCCGGCCAGTCCGGAATACAGGCCGTAGTGGATGAACATGCCGAATTTGGCGTCCCTCCACCATTCCATGCGCCGGTTGCGTTCCTCCGCCGTTTCCCTGACTGCGGCATGGTTGGCATCCGCGGGGAGGGGGAGTCCGGGCGCGGCTGCCGAAAATTCCGAGGGAACGGTGGCCGGGGAGTTCTGCTTTGTTCCGCCGCCGCGCAGCCGGGCCGCGAACTGTTCGTCCAGGGCCAGAGAGGGCTGCCCGTTTTCCGTAATGATTTTAGTGACGGACTGCTGGGCCGGGGCGGGAAGCCCCAGAGTGACGGCCAGGGCGGCAATCGTGGCTATGTTCATGGTTGTTCAGGATGGTGTGAGGCTGGGGGGAAAGCTGAACCGGCTTAAATGACGTCCGTATCCGCGTAGCTGCCCAGAATTTTCAGCATGGAACAGTGCTGTTCCAGCTCCGGAAGGGTTTCCCGGAGGGGGGATTCCTGAATGTGGCCGGCGGCGTCTATATAGAAGACGTATTCCCAGTTGATGACTTTGGACGGGCGGGATTCAATGCGTATCAGGTTATTATTGTGCCGCTGGAAGCAGTTGACCACTTCCGCCAGGGTGCCGGGTTTGTGCTGGATGCGGATGAGCAGGGAGGTGCGGTCCCTGCCGCTGGGCTGCGTTTCCTGACGTCCGATGACGGCAAAACGGGTGGTGTTGCAGGACTGGTCCTGAACATCTTCTTCCAAGATGTTCAGGCCGAACAATTCCGCGGCCAGAGGGCAGCCTAAGGACGCTGCGCCCATGGCGGCGTTCTCCTTGGCAAGAATGCTGGCTTTCGTAGTGGAGGACGTTTCCACGAGTTCCGCGTTCGGGAAGTGCCGCTGGATCCAGTTCCTCGTCTGGCCGAGGACCTGGGGGTGGGAATACAGGATGCGGATGTGTTCCCGCGGAATATCCGCCATCAGGCTGTTGCGGATGTTCAGATTGATCTGGGCGCAGATTTTGAGGGGTGAGGTGACGAAAAGATCCATCACGGCGGTGACGGAGCCTTCCGAAGAATTTTCCACGGGAACTACGCCGTACTGGGCCTTTCCCCGGTCCACCATGTCAAACACGTCCTTGAAGCTCTGGCACGGAATGAGTTCGCAGCTTTTTCCGAACTGCTTGAGAGCCGCCTGATGGCTCCAGGTCCCTTTAGGGCCCAGGTAGGCAATGGTCAGGCCGCCTTCCAGAAAGAAGGAGCAGGAGATGATTTCACGGTAAATGGCCTGGAGGGAGGCTTCCGGCAGCACGCCCGCATTCAGGCGGTTCAGTTTGTTGAGCATGGCCGTTTCCCGTTCGGGAACGAAGATGGGGGAATTTTTTTCCTTTTTAATGCGGCCGACTTCATGCACCCATTCGGCGCGTTTTTTTAACAGCTCTACAATCCGGGCGTCCACCTCGTCAATAGCCAGGCGCGCCTTTGTCAGGGCGATGGTCTGTTCATCCGTGTTTCCGCTTTTTTGCTGCCTGGGGGGATTGTCCGGAGAGGCGTCCTCCCCGTGGTGCGTGGTCTCCATGTCTCTGTGAAAGCTGTGTGGTTAAAGCCGTGTCAAGGTAGCGGTTCCGGGGGGGCAAATCAAGATTAAAGCTCCTGCTGCTGCCCGGAAACGGTGCGGCCCGGAGCAATGGGGAAAACGGGAATTTTCCGCTCACGGGAAAAAGAAGATGAAGAGAATCTTCGTTCTGATGGAATTCAACCGGGCAGGGAAGGATGAGACGAAAATAGAGTTGCCGAGCGAAGAGAAAGTTTTTTTGTGTCCTTCCCATTAAAAACTTGTTTTCGGAATAAAAAAAAGTACGAAATAAAACATGAGATATCATTCCCTCTATGCTTTTTGTGTCGGCGTTTTGCTCTCTTCTTCTCCGGCTTTTTCCGGCTCTGTCTGGACCTACGGTGTAACGCAGGAATCCGGATGGAGCGATTTCAACAAATCGTGGAATGGAGATACCTACTTGTGCTGGGCCGCTTCCGCTTCCAACCTCATCAATTGGTGGCAAGAGAATAGCTCCTATGCCTCCTGCGCGAATAACGGGACTCCAACCGGGGAGAATATTTTCCGAACCTATGTCAATTCCTTTCAGGATTTGGGCGGCGCCGCCCAGTATGCTTGGGAATGGTGGTATGAGGGAAGCTATTTGCCCTATGATTTCGGGCTTGATGAGTATGGGTATTTCATGCCGCATACGCTGGATCCATCAACATGGGGAGGGGGGTATTATAACCCGAAGCTGTATCAACAAAATATCTATTATTGGAACGATATGACGGCGGAAACGTCCAGCAGCCTCCCGTCCGGGTACGACACGTTTTCCGCTTATTGTTCCGATTTTATCGTTTCTTCCCTGAATTCCTGCTATGGGGTAAGTCTTGGCATTTCTGCGAATGATGCCATGGGGCACGCGATTACTCTTTGGGGAGTCGACAGGGATGACGGAACAGGGCTGCTTACCAAAATCTATTTTACTGACTCCGATGATGATACGACCGCGTTGCGTTCCTGCTCCTTGACTGAAAAAAATGGTTATCTTCATATGGACGGGTACCATTCAACGCTCGACTATTACATTGACTCCGCCTATGGACTGAATCTGATTGAAGCGGTTCCGGAGCCGGCTTCTTTTTCTCTCCTTCTTGCAGGCGGCAGTCTTTTGTTCCTGCGCAGGAAGCGCCGGTTGCGCCTCTGATATTCCTGAGGGGAGAACTGTGTGCGGACCACAGAAAAGGGCGCGACGTGTCAGCCTTGTCCGTCATGTCTCTTCCGGGGCTCCGGAATGGTCCCGTAAAGCCCGTTGGGGAAGAGTTGGAGCCACGGCGTATATTCCGGCGGGACGGGAGCTTCAAACTCCATGCGCTTTCCCGTGCGCGGGTGGTCGAAGCCCAGCCGCCACGCGTGGAGCATGAGCCGGCCGGGTTTGGCCTTCTGCCGGGCGGGCTTGGCGTAAATGGGGTCCCCGATGAGCGGATGGCCCAGATGGAGCATGTGCACGCGTATCTGGTGGGTTCTTCCCGTGTGCAGCGTGCACAGAACCAGAGATGAGTCCGTGGCCGGGTCCGCGCAGAGCAAATCGTAGTCCGTAATGGCGGCCTTCCCGGAACCGGGATTGACTACCGCCATTTTCAGGCGGTTCACGGGATGGCGGCCAATATGGGTGAAGACCGTGCCGGAACTTTGGGAAGGAATGCCCTGGACGACGGCCAGATAACGCTTTTCCGTGCTGCGGGCCGCGAACTGCGCCGTCAGGGACTGGTGGGCGCCGTCATTTTTTGCGATGACCAGGCAGCCGGAAGTGTCCTTATCCAGGCGGTGGACGATGCCGGGGCGTTCCACTCCGCCGATGCCGGAGAGATCCCCGCAGTGGTGGAGCAGGGCGTTTACGATGGTGCCGTCCGGGTTGCCGGCCGCGGGATGCACGACCATGCCGCTTTCCTTGTTGATGACGATTACGTCTTCATCTTCAAACAGGATGTCCAGGGGGATATCCTGGGGAAGAGCTTCCGCCGGTTCCGGCTCCGGAATGCGGACGGTGATGGAGTCACCGCGGGAAACGGGGTTTTTAGGCTTGGCGGGAGAACCGTTGACCAATACGTCCCCGCTTTTGATCAGGTTCTGGATTCTGGAGCGGGAAAGTTCCGGAAGGTGGGCGGCAAGGTATTGGTCCAGGCGGATTTTTCCGTCGGCGTCGTCCGTAGTCAGATTCATGTTCCGCGGCGTTTGGTCAATGGCTGTAGGAGGAAGGCGGCAGGTCAATAAAAGTGTAGTCCAGCCCGTAAACATCCTTGAGAAGAAGCCCCAGGGCCTTTACGCCGAACGTCTCCGTAAAGTAGTGGCCGCCGAAGACCAGATTGACGCCCAGTTCCTGGGCCAGGGGGATGTTCCAGTGGGAACCTTCCCCGGTTACGTAGGTGCGGCAGCCGAGGGCTGCGGCCTGGGCAAGATCGTCCCCCGCGCCTCCGGTGCAGATGAAGACATTTCCGGCCGGAGCCTCCGGGGAATCCTGCCAGAAGGCCTGCACGGGCGCGCCGAGGACGGTTTCCAGCTTTTGCGCCAATTCCGCGCATGTGCCTGAAAATTCTCCGTGCGTACCGAGGGAAACGCCGTGATAGTCCAGCCCTTCATGAGAACATGAACGGAGGCCGCAGGCCTTCGCCAGCAGGGCATTGTTGCCGTATGCGGGGTGGACGTCCAGAGGGAGGTGGGAGGCGTAAATCGCCAGGTTCCCGTCCATGGCGGCTTTCAGCTTCCGGTAGGCGATGCCGGTAATGGGCTGCATGGGCTGCCAGAAAATGCCGTGGTGAAGGATGAGCAGGTCCGCCCCTGTTTCCAGGGCCGCATGAATGGCCTTTTCTGAGCCGTCCACGGCGGCGGCCACTTTGGAAACAGTGCCTCCGTTTTCCAATTGAAGGCCGTTCAGGGCGCGGGAGGCGTCCGGAATGGAATCCACGGAAAGGATTCCGTCCAGAAAGGAAATGGCGGTGTGCAGCTCAATTTTGCTCATGCGGGAGGAATGGTTAGTTGTCTTCCGAAAGGCTGGCGCCGAGCAGACGTACGGCGTCCATGTTCAGGATAAAATAATTCGGGGTTGTATTGACTCTGCCGTAATAAAACCTGCTGTATCCGGCTTCTCCCGCCGGGGCGATTTCCAGCGTGATGACTTTGTCTTCCGTTTCCGGTTCCGGGGCAAAGGTAATATCGCCGGCGCCGGATTTGGTTGGCACGGGGGCCGCATCCTTGTAAGACTGGAGGACGAGTTTCAGGCGGAAAACGGGATTTTTCAGGGCTTCATGCGCCATGACGTCTGTATAGGGGAGCCAGGCGCTCACCTCCATTTTTTCCAGTTCGTCCAGATAGCGGTTGGCGCGGTTCGGGTTGATATTCAGGGTTTCATCCTTCCCGTTCCTGGAAGCCGTCCATGAATCGTCCAGACGGTCGAATTTTAGAATCAGGGGGCCTCCGGAACCGATGCGTTCCAGGTGCATTTCTCTGAGGTCAAACCTGCTGAAGGAAAGAAGCCTCTTTTTTTTCCAGGCCAGGGCATCTGCCAGCAAATCCCTCATGTAGGCGTTGTCCAGTATGGCGACGGTGGGTTTCCCGGCCTGTCGGGCATACCAGGAACCGTCCGCTCCCTTGGAGAAAAACACCGTCACGGGGGGGCGGGGTTCTTCACCGGGCTTGGGCAGAAGGGACATGGTGAGCGTCATTCTGGGGTTATCCAGCCCGTACACTGAAAGATCCGTAGCCTTGTCCGAGGCGAAGCCGGCCACTTTTCCCTGTTTAACGGTTTTCAGCAGGGAAATGAGATGATCCGGATTAGCTTCCTGGTAACGGGCGCCCTCTGCCGTGTACAGCCAGGTGGGTTTGATGCCTTTTTTCTCATCTCCCTGAATGAAGCGGGCAATGGTGGGATAATCCTGAAAGCTCTTGCGGATGGAAAGGCCGGTAATTTTGTAATCCCCGATGTCCGTCAATTGCTTGGAACGCAAAAGATCCAGATCCAGCGGAATATTGCGTACGCCGGGGATTTCCTTGTTGGTTTCCGTCGTTTGCGCCAGTTCAAAGACGGCCTTGCGGTCGGAAACGGTGGCCTTGACCAGTTCGGACAGGCTGCCGTTGTCGGAGGGAGGGTAAATCCTAAGCGTGACGGGCTGTTCCTCCATTTGCAGGGATTTGCCGTCCCCTGAAAGGCTGCCTGTGAAATTCCTGATGGAGACGGAGGTGATTTGATCATCCGTCATGTCCGGTACGCTTGTTTCCTCCGGGTTGTACACGCGCACGGCGGTCAGTTTCTGAAGCGTGCCCAGAAGCACCTCCATCATGGCCGGGTCCGTATCCAGGGAAAGGGGATGCGTGATTTTCCAGGGGGAGCCGGGAGTCTTGCGCTCCAGGGCGATGCGCTGGCCCCGGTTATTGATCTCAATGGAGGCGGGCATGGCCGGATGCAGGAGCAGGGGGCGGTGGTCCCGAAGCTGGCGGATGCCGGACTTGAACAGAGGGAGGATGTTCCCGGTGCCCACCAGAATGCGGGTGTCCCGTCCGTAGAAATCCGTCTGCATATAGGTGGTGTCATCCGTGGTCTTGTTTTCCGGATCGTCCACCAGCCAGGGCGCCGGGGAACCCAGCGTATAGCGCGCCACGGTGGAGGAACGCTTTCCGTCGTCGCTCATTTCCTTGAGAGTGATGGTAACGGGAGTGGTCTTCACGCCGAATTCCTTCAGGGAGGCGGAATCAATCTTGTGCAGAGGCAGCGCGTCCACGATGCTGGTGGAATACGTGTACTGGAGAATGGCCGCCGCCGCGCGAGGATCCATACGGTCGTTCCAGGGCTTTTCGCACCACCAGACGCCGTTGGGTTTACGGCGGAATTCCGCGACATCCCCCACACAATTGATGCGCATCCAGGAAACCTCGTTCATTTCTTCCCGGGTGTACGGGAAAAGCCGTTCTCCGGAACTGAAAGCGGTGCGCCCGATGATGCGGGACAGGTTGCCGTCAATGGTGAGGAGCACCGCCGCGCCGACAGAAGCGAGGGCGATGAGGATGAGAAGGATAAAGCGGAATGTGCGCATGTGCTTCCGGTAATGGGCGTGGATGGGGTTAATGACGGCGCGTGTTCCAGATAATCAGGGCGATCAGCAGCGCCAGCAGGGGGAGGCCGATATTCGTCAGGAGTTCCAAAACGCCCAGGGCATTGCGGTCCAGATTCAGCTTGACGGTCAGGTCATGGCGGGAGCCGAGGCCGCGCAATTCTTCACGGTCCGTCATCCAGCCGATCAGCGTACGCATGAAATCCCTTTGTTCCGGTTTGATTTGCCGGGGCTGAAGCAGGTCCGTATTGCCAAGCAGAACCAGGCGCCCGGTAGTCTTGTTCTGGTTCACGTCCCCGGCATTCCCCCGGATGAGGGCCGCGCCGATCATCAGAGGGCCCGGATTGTCTTCCCTCGCGTCGAATTTGGCTGGGAACTGGTTGTATTTGGTTTCTCCGTAATAATCCTCCGTGGTTACCAGAAGGGGATACGGCGTAATGCGCTTCTGTTCCATGGCCGCGTTGTCGGAATCCAGGATAAGGGAGATGCTCTCCCCTTCCAGCCCGGTGCTGGAATTCCAGAATTCACGGGTGCAATTCAGGGAGGGGGCGAAAATGGAGTTAATTTCAAAAACGGAACGGTTGCCCCTGTTGCGGAGCATCACGCGGTCATTCTGGGGCCGCAGCCCCTGTTCGCGGAGAAAGCGGTAGAGCTGTCTGGGGGTGTCATTCCGGGGTTCCAGCATGATCAGGATGGCGGCGTTCGGGCGCGCCCAGTACCGCTGGAGCACTTCCGCCTCCTGCGGGGACAGATCATATTTGGAACCGATGATCATAAATCCCGCGGCATCTTCCGGAATCTCTTCCAGACCGCTCATGCGGATGGGCACAAGCTGCAGGTTGACGGAACGGCAGATTTTGCCCAGCGTCGTGAAGATGCTTTCCTCCTGGTTGTTGCTCAGGGCCTCGTTGAAGTTGCTCTTGTCCGCCGCGATATAGATTTTACGCGGTTCGCCGTTGGCCGCCCCGTAAATGCCGGCAGTCATCATATCTTCAATCTGGAGGGCCACCGCCTTCATGCTTTTGCCGTCCGGCCCGGGGGCGTACACTACGAAGGCGTCTCCAGGCAGGATGCGCACGTGGGCGGCGTCCGCCTGGGTGCCTTCAAACGTCTTGAGCGCTTTTTCCGTATCTTCCCGGGCATCAATGATGACCAGGTTCTTCTTGAATTCAATTCCGTAGATATTGGAGATTTCACGTGCCTTGTTCGGCTGGCGGAGGGGATCCACGTACTCCACCTTCACTTTGCCGTTGGAATAACGTTCGTACTCCTCAAGCAGAGAACGCATGCGGGTATAGTTTTGCGTGGTGCGCAGGAAAGCGAACGTGATTTTGACGGGTGTTTTGCGCTTCTGGATTTCCGGAGACTGGAGCATGTTGGTGCTCTGGCGGGATATTTCATAACGCTGGTCTTCCGTCAGGTCCCGGCGGTAATACTCGTGGCAGCCCATGTAATTCAGGCATACGACGATAAGGAACAGCAGGAAAAGCTTGATCCAGGTCATCCAGGGGCGTTTGACCTTGCGGGCGGCGGGCTGGGAGGCTTCCGCGGCCGCGGCGGGGGTGTCTGGTGTTTCGCTCATAGATAAAAATGAAAAGGGGTGAAGGCGGGATGAATCAGTGTTTCCAGCGGCGGTGGTCAATGATGCGGATGGTGACGGCCAGCGTCAGGACCGTCATGGTCAGGTAAAATACGACGGGGCGCGTGTCAACCAGCCCGGCGGAAAAGCGGTCCAGATGTTCCGAGCAGGACATGTAGTGGAAAATCCCCGCCGCGGGGAATTCACCCCACACCACGGGAATCAGCCCCATGAAGAAAATCAGAACCAGCAGGCCAATGGTGATGATGCCGGAAATAATCTGGCTGCCCGTCATGGAGGAGGCGAAAATGCCAATGGCCGTGAACCAGGCGCCGATCAGCAGCAGTATGGCGTATGCCCCGGCCCAGTCCGCCAGGCGGTAGGGAAGAACCATGCCCGCGTCATATCCGTAAATCCACTGCACAATCAGGTTGGACCAGTCCGCCAGGGTGGGGTAGAGAAGCATGGGCAGCCACAGGATGATGTAAAAGGCGTACGCGGAGAAGTATTTTCCCAGGACCACCTGCCATGTCTTGATGGGCGTGGTAAGCAGGGATTCCAGCGTTCCCGTCTTTTCTTCCTCCGCCAGGGAGCGCATGGTGAGCAGCGGGAAGATGAACAGGAAGTAAAACCAGAACATGGGGGAATGCAGGATGAAGAACAGGATGCCTTCCTTCTGCGGGGCCAGTTGAAAAGCCTTCAGCGTGCCGGACAGGGAGACGCTCTGAAGGGCCATGACGAAAGCCAGGATAACCCATCCGTACGGAGTCATTACGTAGCTTCTGAGTTCTTTTCTGAAAATGGTAAGTACTGGAGACATGGGGAGAAAAGGGAAATGGGAGGTGGTGGATGGGCGGGGCTGGAAAAATGGGGGTTAATCTTTGCGGGTCATTTCCACGAACACTTCTTCCAGCGTGGGGGTGTGGCGGTAAATATGGCGCAGGGGGCATCCCTGTTCCGCAAGGAGGCGCGCGGCCTTTTCACGGGTATCCGTTCCGGCCTCCGCGCGTACGGTCAGCGTATGCCAGCCGTCGGCGTCCGTTCCTTCATGGATGACCTTCTTCACATGTTCCAGATTTTCCAGTTTCCGTGTAATCAGCGCCAGGTCTCCCCGGAATTCCAACGTAATCTTGCCGGCTGCCCGGAGATTGGCCGTCAGGTTGGATGGGGTATCCGCTGCCTTGATAGTTCCCTGGTCAATGATGATGACCTTGTTGCAAATCATTTCCACCTCACTGAGAATGTGGGTGGAAAGAATAATGGTGTGGTTGGCCGCCAGGCCTTTGATCAGCTCGCGTATCTGGCGTATCTGGTTGGGGTCAAGACCGTTGGTAGGTTCGTCAAGGATCAGCAGGTCCGGTTCCCCCAGCAGGGCGTCCGCCAGGCCTACGCGCTGGCGGTAGCCTTTGGAAAGGGTGCGGATCATCTTGCGGCGCACGGGATCCAGGCCGCATTGTTCTACAACCTTGGAGACGGCAGGCCAGATCTGCTTGGAAGAAATGCCTTTAAGCCTGGCGCGGAATTTCAGGTATTCCGTGACGCGCTGATCGTCGTAAAGAGGCACGTGTTCCGGCAGATAACCCAGATGTTTGCGAGCCTCCAAGGGATTTTTCACAATGTCGAACCCCGCAATCGTGGCTGTGCCGGAAGTGGGGGGCAGATAGCCGGTCAGCATGCGCAAAGTCGTGGTTTTGCCTGCGCCGTTCGGCCCCAGGAACCCTACGATTTCCCCCTTTTCAATCTGGAAGGAGGCATTCTTTACCGCTTGAAAGCGGCCAAACTCTTTGGAAAGCTGGTCGGCGTGGATCATGGAATCAATGGGAACAGGGTGATTCTAATCCAAACCGCTTTCGCCTCAAGCTTATTCTCCCCCGCTCCGCGGAAGCGCTTCTTCCGTTTGAAAAGCCATGGGGGCTAAACGGGGGCGGAGCTTTTCCCGCCTGGCCGGCAGGGAACGAAGAGAAGGGAAATCAATCCCTCAGCTCTTCTTCCAGCCTCTGGACGATGTCCCTCACGCGCACATCCTCTTCCATACGGGAGGCTACCAGCTTGTTCGCATGAATGACGGTGCCGTGGTCCCGGCCGCCAAATGCCTGGCCGATATCCTTCAGGGAGCGTTCCGTCAGGCGGCGGCTCAAGTACATGGCGATCTGGCGCGGAAAGGCGATGCTGTTGGGGCGGCGCTTGCCGGTCAGGTCGCTCACCTTAAGTTCGTAAAAATCCGCCACGCGCTTCTGGATGGAATCCACGGTCAGGATGCGGCTTGTTTCTTCCCGCAGGATGTCGCGTAGAAGCTGCTCGATTTTGGCGATATCAGGCATGTCTCCGGACAGGGAAGTAAAGGTGGCCACACGGAGCAGCGCGCCTTCCAGACGGCGCACGCTCTTCTGGATGCGGCTGGCCAGAAACTCCAGAATTTCGTCGGAGACGTTCATGCCGGCCCGGTCGCGCTTGCTGCGCAGGATTTCCAGCCGTGCGTTGTCGTCCGGAAGGTTCAATTCTACCGTAAGGCCGGATTCCAGGCGCGCCGCCAGCCGGGGGTCCAGATTGGAAATGTCGCATGCGGCGGCATCCGCGCAAATCACGATGGTTTTGTGGGCATGGAACAGTTCGTCAAACGTATGCAGGAATTCTTCCACCGTTTTTTCCTTGCCGGAGATAAATTGCACATCGTCCACCAGCAGGACGTCAGCCTTGCGGTATTTGCGGCGCAGTTTGGTGAAGCTTTGTCCGTTCTGGGTTCGGGAAGCGTCAATAAATTCATTGGCGAACTGTTCGCCCGTGACGTACACCACATTGGTGGATGAATCCTGATGGAGCACTTCATGGCCGATGGCCTGGAGCAGATGGGTTTTACCTACGCCGGATTTTCCGTACAGGAAAAGCGGATTGAACAGGGGCCGTTCCGACTGGGCGGCGGACAGCCCGGCCTGATACGCGAAGCGGCTGTCCTCATAAACCACGAACGAATCAAACGTATATAAATCATTCAGGCATGCCCTGGCTGCCGGGGTGCGCTGTTTTTTGACTGGTGCGGCCGGGGAATCCGCCGCCTGCGGCGTTTTGGCCCGGGAGGAGGCCTTTTGCGGCTGGCCTTCTGCAGCGGGCATGGAAGCCACTTCATCCGTGCAGACGAACTTGATCTGGCGTTCCGTGCCCAGAGCCAACATGGCGGCCTGCTTCAGCTCCGGCGTATAGCTGTTTTCTACCCAGAGGGCGGCCATAGGATCGTCGCACACCAGCGTCAAAGCCTTCCCTGAATCCTCCAGCAGGGAAAACTTGGGAAACCACAATCCATACACCTCCGGAGACATGATTGTTTGCAGGGCTCCCGTGATTCTGGACCAGGTGGCAGACAGTTCTGATGGCGGCGTCATTGTTATTGGAAATAAAAGATGTTGCTGGTTAGAAATAGCCGTAAGGCGTTCCGTCCCGCTACGAGGCCGCCCTGCGGATGAAACCGTATCAGGTTCCTCCGCAGCCGTGACAGCTCGTGGCGTTCATCGGGGTGGAAAAGGCGAACTCATCCGCTTTCAGTCCGACACCCCGGTTGACGGGAGCGCCAAATTACTGATTTGCGTCTGAGGAAAAAATATCTTTTTGAAACAGCGCGAGTCATCGTTCCGCGGCTCTACGTTCCACGGGGGTTCCACATGAAAAAATATTTTGTTCTTGCTTCCTCCGATAATTTAGTACTCCTGAGTATATTTTCTGTATGACGTTGTGAATTACTTATTATCAATATGTTATTATGTTGTTACCGGCCCGGGTGACGAAAAGGGCATGATTACGCCGCCGGAAATCAACCACTTACAGGAACCGGAGCGGAATTGCCCGGGAAGATGCGGAAGGGAGGCGGTCCGCATGGTTGACAACGGCCGGCCGGGAACCTAACGTGGGTTGCATCATGGAACACATGGAACAGCCAGAGGAAGCATGCCTGTCTCTTTGCCGGGGGAAATTTCTGGAACTCCTGAAAGAAGGAAGGTGGGAATACGTGCGCCGGGTTAATGCCACTGGAGCCGTCATGATTGTGGCCGTGACGAAAGAAGGAGAACTGCTGCTGGTGGAAGAATACCGCGTTCCCCTGCATGCCCGGACTGTCGGACTGCCCGCGGGGATTTCCGGGGATGAAGGGGAGGAAAGCACGCTGCAATCCGCCCGGCGTGAATTGGAAGAGGAAACCGGATACCGTGCGGACTCCTGGACGTATCTTCTTGCGGGTCCTTCCTCTCCAGGATTGACTACGGAAATGGTATCTTTCTATCTGGCGGAAGGCCTGCATCGAATATCGGAAGGAGGAGGTGTGGCTAACGAAAATATCACGGTGCACCGCATTCCGCTTCCTCTGGTGCATGGCTGGCTGATGGAGCAGATGGAACAGGGAAAAGTGGTGGACCCGAAAATCTTTATGGGCCTCTATTTCCTGTCCCGCTCTGTCAGTGGCATGGGTTTGGAGGCATCATAATGCCCCGCGCCGTAAATGTCCGTATGCGGGAAACGGCCTGGGACGCAGGCCGTGTGAAACGGATGAATGGAAAAAATGATTCATCAGTAATAATTTACCTGAAAGGAAAAGCGGGTTGCCGTGATAAAATGCTCCTGATCCATAAAAAAATCTGGACATTCTTTCCAATCCGGGCTAAATATTTCCCCGCCTTACGGCATCAACCACTTAACGGCAGGGTAGCTCAGTGGTAGAGCAGAGGACTCATAAGCCTTTGGTCGGGTGTTCAAATCACCTCCCTGCTACCATTTTCAAAGCCCCTTAAATCATTGGATTTAAGGGGCTTGCTATTTGGTGAGATGTGCAGGATTCCCATCCTGGCCGCTGGTTCTGGAATATCAAGAGTTGTTGCAATTCTGTAATGAATGCGAGTTAGGGATATTTTCTAAAATTTCTTTCCCGTCTTGCAGTTGAATCATAAAAAAGAGCATGGGCTTGTCACCGCCTGCTTTCCTTCCAGAGAAAACAGGTTCAAAAAAGGCGCGCGGCATGCGGCCGGTTTCTTATTTCAATCTGAGGCCAAAAACCCCGGATTTGCGACCGCTGAGTTCTAGGGTGCGCAGACGTTCCGGAGGCAGGCTGTCGCGGGAAAATTCCGCGTAATGCATGCGGTCCCGGAAGTAATGGACGGCGCTTTGGGAGAGGGCGAAGATGAAGTCCATGCCCATTTCCTCCGCTTTCCTTTTGGCGAATTCACATAATGCGCGGCCGTAGCCGCGGCCTTCATGGCGGTGCTTGATATACAGGCAGCCCAGTTCCGCGCTGTGGTGTTCCGGGTAGGGATAAACGGCAACGCAGCCTACGATGCTGTCGTCCAGGGTCAGCACGTAGTAACTGTCCATCCTGGCGGCGATGTCTTCGTAATTCCGGTTGACCAGTTTGGAGTCCACCACGGAACGGGCGATCATGGAGAGGAGTTCCGGAATGTCTTCTTCCTTCAGCGGGCGTATTTCCCGGTAGGAGTCCGTGTGGACCATGGTGCCTACGCCTTCTTCAGAGAAGAGTTCCTCCACCAGCACGCCGCGCATTTTTCCGTCCAGCAGATGCACGCGGGGGATTCCCGCCCGGCAGGCTTCCGCCGCCTGGTCAAGCAGTTCGCGGTGGGTCACGTTTCCTGCCAGCCCCGCTACTTCCGATTCCAGAATGGCGGCAATGGGGCGGCCGTCCAGAGACGGAACCTTGTGGTCATTGAGCAGGGCGATGTATTTGGAGGCCCCCAGGCTGAAGGCCATATGGACGGATTCCGGGTCAAAGGAGCCGGAACGGCCGGAAGCCACCACGGGAATCTGGTGACGCCCCAGGATTTCCCGGACTCTTTCCCGGACAAGCTGGCCGCCTTTCAACGGCGCTTCCACCAGGGCGGAACGCATTTCACAGACGCGCGTGTGTTCGTACAGCGCGGAGGCGTCCGCCCCTTCCACAATCAGGACGGGCCTGACGCCTATTTCCTGCAGTACGTCCAGGTCCAGCAAAGCGTCCACCAATTCCCTGGAATCCACCAGGGGGCGTTCCACGTGCACGGCAAAGATTTTATCCCTGAAGTACGGAACATACTCCAGCACGGAACGGACATTGGCGGATTTGTTGGGCGGGAGCGTAGCCAAGGCGGACCGGAAGTTTGGGGCCGGGGGAACGGGAATATCCGCTTCCCCCGGCCTGTAAATGATGCGTGGCGTTTTTAGAATGTGCGGGTATCCGCGGAATCCCGGTTGTCCATGGTTTCCGCGAAGTCCTGGGAGTCCAGAGTAACGGCAGTTTTTTCCCCGTCTCCGGAGGAGGGCGTTTCCGCCGGCGCCTGGGGTGCTTCCTCCCTGCGGAGGACAACGCTGACCTTGCGCTTGGGCATGACCAGTTTGGGTTCCGCCACGGCGGGTTTGTAACCTTCCCCAATGGTAGTGGCGTCGGAAATGACGGCCGGGGCCTGTTCCGGTTCCGCCTGCTGGACGGCTTGTTGTTCCCGTGCCCGGGAGACTTGTTCCCTCAGGGCTGAGAGCAGGTCCGAAGGCATGCCGTCAAAACCGATTTCAGGCAGGCTGGTTCCGCCTTCCTGGTTTTCGTCGGAAGATTCGAACTGGGGCAGGCTGGCCAGGAAGTCCTCAAAGGCGTCCAGGTTGGTGGTGCTCTTGAAGAGGTTGCTGATGGCTTCTCCCTTGATGCTTTCCATCAGGGTGATGAAGAGATCGTAGGCTTCCGATTTGTATTCCACCAGGGGGTCTTTCTGCCCCTGGGCGCGGAGGCGCACGCCTTCCCGCAGGGAGTCCATGTTGTACAGGTGTTCCTGCCACATTTTGTCAATGGCCCCCAGGATGATCTGGCGTTCCATGTGGTCCAGGTATTCCGGGCGTTCGCGGGAGGCCTTGTCTTCGTAAGTGGCCTTGACCTTGTCAGTGAGGAAGGCGATGGTGTCGTCTATGGGCCGTTCTTCCAGTTTGGCGGCCTCCGCCGTGAGTCCCAGCGGGAAGGATGCGTTCATCCAGGCGAGCAATTCGTCCGGGTGGGTGACGCCTTCCGCATCCGGGTCCAGGAATTCATGGGCGCGCGTAGCGATTACTTCTTCCAGAATATCGTAAATCATTTCACGCGGGTTTTCCGTGGAGAGCACTTCATTCCGGTATCCGTAAACGATTTCGCGCTGCTTGTTCATCACGTCGTCATAGTCCAGCACGTGCTTGCGCCACATGTAGTTGCGCTGTTCCACCCGTTTCTGGGCGGATTCCACGGATTTGTTCAGGAAACTGTGTTCCAGGGCTTCGCCGTCGGCCACGCCCAGGCGTTCCATCATCTTGGTCATGCGTTCCGCCGCGCCGAAGTTGCGCATCAGGTCGTCTTCAAAGGAGATGAAGAACTGTGAGGCGCCGGGGTCCCCCTGGCGGGAGCAGCGGCCGCGCAGCTGGCGGTCAATGCGGCGGGATTCATGGCGTTCCGTACCCAGGACGAAGAGGCCGCCGAGGTCGGCTACGCCTTCGCCCAGCTTGATGTCCGTTCCACGGCCCGCCATGTTGGTGGAGACGGTGACGGCTCCGCGCTTGCCGGCCTGCGCCACGATTTCCGCTTCGCGCTGGTGGTTTTTGGCGTTCAGCACTTCATGGGGGATTTTGGCCCTCTTGAGCATGCGGGAGAGCGTTTCGGAGGCGTCCACGCTGGCCGTGCCAATCAGGATGGGCTGGCCTTTGTCGTGAAGTTCCTGGATTTTATTGACCACCGCATTGAATTTTTCACGGCGGGATTTGAAGATGAGGTCATTCTGGTCCTTGCGGATGCAGGGGCGGTTGGTCGGAATGGGAAGAACGTCCAGCTTGTAAATATCATGGAATTCCGCGGCTTCCGTTTCCGCCGTGCCGGTCATGCCCGCCAGTTTTTTGTACAGGCGGAAGTAGTTCTGGATGGTGATGGTCGCGTACGTCTGGTTTTCACGTTCCACTTCCACGCCTTCCTTGGCTTCCACCGCCTGGTGCAGACCGTCGCTCCAGCGGCGTCCCGGCATTTCGCGGCCCGTATTCTGGTCGATGATGATGACCTTGCCTTCCTTGACGACGTATTCCACGTCTTTTTCGTAAATGCAGTAGGCCTTCAGCAGCTGGGAGGTGGTGTGCAGGCGCGCTCCCGTTTCGTCAAGCTGTTTGGTCAGTTCATTTTTGCGGCGCAGTTTGTCTTTTTCCGTCAGGCGCGGGTCTTCGTCCATTTCCGCGAAGGCGGTCCCCAGATCCGGCAGAACGAAATCTTCCGGATGGCCGGGGGAGATGACTTCCCGGCCTTTTTCCATCAGGTCGGCGTCGTGGGTTTTTTCATCCACGGTGAAGAACATTTCCTCCTTCAGCTTGTAGAGTTCCTTCTTGCGGGTATCCTGGTAAAGGGTCAGTTCATATTTTTCCACGATGCGGCGCAGTTCGGGATCCTGCATGGCGCGCAGGAAGGCGCGGTGGCGGGGCTGGCCCATTTTTACCTTGAACAGGCAGCGGCCCACTTCTTCCGTGCGGCCTTCCTCCTGGGCTTTCAGGGCCTGGGCCATCAGTTCGTTGCAAAGGTCCGTCTGGGCCTTTACCACGCGTTCAATGGCGGGGCGCAGGGTATCATACTGCTGTTCCCGGGTGACGACCGCGGGGCCGGAAATGATGAGGGGGGTGCGGGCCTCGTCAATAAGGATGGAGTCCACTTCGTCCACAATGGAGAAGTAGTGCCCGCGCTGCACCTGTTCGGACTTGGAGGTTGCCATGCCGTTGTCGCGCAGGTAGTCGAAGCCGAATTCGGCGTTGGTGCCGTAAGTGATGTCGCAGGCGTATTGCTCCCGGCGGAGCTGGGAGGGCATCATGCTCTGGATGCAGCCGACAGTCAGCCCCAGGAACTGGAAGAGCATGCCCATCCATTCGGAGTCGCGGCGCGCCAGGTAATCGTTCACGGTCACCACATGCACGCCCATGCCGGTCAGGGCGTTCAGGTAAACGGGGAGGGTGGCGACAAGCGTTTTCCCTTCCCCCGTGGCCATTTCCGCAATGTAGCCGCGGTGCAGGGCAATGCCGCCCAGCAGCTGCACGTCAAAGTGGACCATGTCCCAAACCTGTTTTTGTCCGCAGATATCGCGTTCTTCCCCGCAGAGCAGGCGGGCGCCGTGTTTGACGGCGGCAAAGGCCTCCGGCAGTATCTGGTTCAGATAACGTTCGCGCAGCTTGTCAAACTGAGGCGTGATGTTGTTCCAGGCGGCTTTCCCTTCTTCAATGGAGGCGGGGGTGGCTTCCACCGTGGGGAGGGAAGCGAATTCTTCTTTCAGGGATTCAAAACGGGCGTTCAGTTTGGCGGCTATTTCCTCCAGCTCTTCCCTGGGCGCGGCTTCCACAATGCGCACGGGGGGCAGATCCATGGGGAGGAAGCGATGGAGGTACCCCTGCCATTCCCTCGTTTTCTCAAGCAGGAATTCCTGTCCCTTGCCGTTCCATGATTCTTCAATGGAAACGATTTGTTCCACAATGGGGCGCAGACGGCGCACTTCACGCTGGTTTTTGGTGCCGACAATCTTGGTTAGAATCCACTTAATCATCTTTGTCTTGTTGAAAATTGACGAGGTAGAGTCGCTTTCAGCGGTCTAAGAATCGAAAAATACTAGCGGCTGCCGGAAGAAATGCAAGCACGGCCCTCCATTTGTGCCGATGATGACGTAATAGGCTGGACCTGGCTGGACGCCGCCGGAAACCCGGATTCATGACAGGCGCTTCTCTTGGAATGATTCCAAATTAATAATATTCTTTCTCCATGAGTCATTGCGAGGATGGGCGCATCCGCATCCGCGGCGCCCGTGAGCATAATTTGCAGAATGTGGATGTGGATATTCCCCTGGGGCGGCTGACGGTGGTGACGGGACCTTCCGGCTCGGGGAAAACAAGTCTGGCCATGCACACGCTGTACGCGGAAGGCCAGCGGCGTTATATGGAAACTTTTTCCCCGTACGTGCGCCAGTTCATGGACCGCATGGACAAGCCGGACGTGGACGCCGTAGAGAATATTCTTCCGGCCATCGCCCTGCATCAGCGCAACTCCGTCAGGACATCCCGCTCCACGGTGGGGACCATGACGGGGCTGAATGATTACTGGAAGTTTGTTTTCGCCCGTCTGGCCGTGGGCATTGACCCGGAAACAGGACGGGAAATCAAGCCGGAAACGCCGGGCACCATTGATGAAAAACTGCATGCGGACTTCCCCGCCGGAACGGAAGTGATGGTTTGCCTGGAGGTGGCGCGGCCCGAATCTGTGGATCTTCCCGCGTTGAAAAGGAATCTGGTGGCACAGGGGTATTTGCGCGCTTTTGCGCATGGAGAGACCCTCCGGCTGGAGGATGAGGATTGGACGCTGGAGGAAGGAGAACCGCTGCTGGTGGTTCAGGACCGCGTGAGGCTGACGGAAGACCAGAGGGAACGCAGGCTGGAAGCGCTGGAAACGGCCATGCGCCTGGGCGGCGGCGTGGCCCATGTGATTCCCCGTGTGGACGGCGTCTGGCTGTCCGCTTTGAAATTCCGCGGGGACTGGCATCCGCTGATGGAGCCGCGGCCGGGCCTGTTTTCTTTCAATTCCCCCCTGGGGGCGTGCCCGGAATGCCGCGGCTACGGGCGCGTCATCACGATTGACTACAACCGGTGCATCAAGCCGGAACTCAGCGTTCATGACGGGGCCATCCATATTTTTGAGGGGGACGGGAAAGTCTTTTCCGAATGCAAGCGGGACCTGATGCGCGGCTGGCGCAAAAACGCCCGCAAAGTCCGTCTGGATGTGCCGTGGAAGGATTTGAAGCAATGGGAGCGGGACTGGCTGCTGTACGGCGATGGCGATGACCCGGATGAAATGTATGAACAGGGGCTGTGGTACGGCATTGCGGGCTTTTTCAAATATTTGGAAAGCCGTACGCATAAGATGCACGTGCGGGTGTACCTGAGCCGTTTCCGCACGTATCAGGAATGCCCCTCCTGCCATGGTCTGCGCCTGAGGCCGGAAGCCCTTCAATTCAAGGTGGGCGGCAAAAGCATGCCGGAACTTTCCGGCATGCCCATGGATGAACTGCTGGCCTGGGTGGATAGGTATGTGACGCCGCGGGCGGATGAAGACCCCGGCTTGAAACATGCCGTGGCGGAACTCAGGAGCCGCCTGGAATATCTGAATGAAGTGGGATTGGGCTACCTGACGTCCGACCGCTCCACGCGGTCCCTGTCCGGAGGGGAAATTGAACGCGTGAGCCTGACCACCTGTCTGGGCGCTTCCCTGACGGATACGCTGTTTGTTCTGGATGAACCTACCGTTGGACTTCATCCCCGCGATACGTCCCGTTTGATTTCCGCCATGAACCGGCTCAAAAAGCGCGGGAACACCCTGGTGGTGGTGGAGCATGAGGAAGCGGTCATGCGCGCCGCGGACTGCCTGGTGGACATGGGCCCCGGTTCCGGACGGGAAGGGGGAAGGCTGGTTTATTCCGGGGTGCCTGCCCGGATTGGAGAAATTGAGGAATCCCTGACGGGGGCTTTTCTTTCCGGCAGGCGACGCATCGCGGTGCCCAAAAAGAGGCGCAAGCCGCGCCGGTTTCTGACCGTATCCGGCGCTACGCGCCATAACCTGCGCAAACTGGACGTGAAAATGCCCCTGGGCGTCTTTACTTGCCTGACAGGCGTCAGCGGGTCCGGGAAAAGCACCCTGGCCCACGATGTTCTTTACCTGAACGCGCTGGTGGAGAAAGGAGCCGTATGTGAGGAAGAACCTGCCCGCGTCAAGTCCATCAAGGGCTGGGAACATCTGGATGAGGTGGTGATGGTGGACCAGAGCCCCATCGTCCGCACCCCGCGCTCCACTCCTGCCGTTTATGCCGGAGTTTTTGAAGAAATACGCTCCCTCTTCGCGGAAACGGAGACGGCCCGCGCGCGCGGCATGAAACCCGGTTTCTTCTCCTTCAACAGCGGGGACGGCCGGTGTCCGCGCTGCATGGGCATGGGGAGTGAGAAGGTGGAAATGCAGTTTCTTTCCGACATTTTCGTGCAGTGTCCGCTGTGCCGCGGCTCCCGGTACGGGAGTGAAGTGCTGAGCGTGTACCGTGACGGCAGGAATATTGCGGACGTGCTCGGCATGACGGTAGCGGCTGCGCTGGAATGCTTCAGCGCGGAAAAAGGGGCCAAAGCCTCCCGCATCGCTTCCAAGCTGGGCGTGCTTCAGTGCGTAGGGCTGGGGCACCTGACCCTGGGGCAGCCTCTGAATACCCTTTCCGGCGGGGAAAACCAGCGCCTGAAGCTGGCTAAAATCCTGCTGGACCAGATCGGTTCCGGCGCGAACAGCCCCAAGATGCTGATTCTGGACGAGCCGGGAACGGGTCTTCACTTTGCGGACATTGAAGTTTTGCTGGCCGTGTTCCGGGAACTGGTGGAGCAGGGGCATACCCTGCTGGTCATCGAACACAACCCGGAGTTCATCAAATCCGCGGACTACGTGATTGACCTGGGGCCGGAGGGCGGCGCCGGAGGCGGCCATGTGGTGGCCACGGGCACGCCGGAGGAAATTGTAGCCGCCGGAAAGGGATATACGGGCAAATACCTCAGGGATGTGCTGGAAGGCAACCCTTCCGTTTACGACCCTGCGGACGCCGCCGTCCCGGAATCCGCGGACATGGATATACCGGAAGGCGTCATGGCCCTGCGGGGAGCGCGCCACCACAACCTGAAAAACGTGGACCTGGACGTGCCGCGGGGAGAAATGACCGTGCTGACCGGGCTTTCCGGCTCCGGGAAGAGCTCCCTGGCCTTTGATATCTTTTTCGCGGAAGGGCAGCGGCGTTTCATGGACGTCATGTCCCCGTACGCCCGGCAATTCACGGAACAACTGGAAAGTCCGGACATTGACCGCCTGACCGGATTGCCACCCACGGTGGCTATTGAACAGAACATGTCCCGCGGAGGCACCAAATCCACCGTGGGAACCGTTACGGAAATCTGGCAATTCATGCGTCTGCTGTATGCCAAACTGGGGCAGGCCTATTGCCCGCAGTGCGGCGTTCCGGTGGGTAAAAGGTCGGAATCCGAAGTGGTGGAGCTGGTGGCGAGGGAGCTGAAAAAACATGGCGGGCTCGCGTTGCTGGCCCCCCTCGTCAGGGGGCGCAAGGGGCATTACGCCGACCTGGCCCGCTGGGCGGAAGGAAAGGGATATGAGGAAATGTGGGTGGACGGCAAACTGGTTCCCCTGAGCGGATTCCAGCCGCTGGACCGCTATTCCAGCCATGACCTGGACCTGGTCGTTGCACGTCCGGAGGCCTCCTGGCCGCTGGAAAAGCTTGCCGGGGCGGTTCATGCCGCGCTGGAGATGGGGGAAGGGTTCCTGCAAGTGCTCCCGCCTGGTTCCGGCCGTCCGGAACTGATGGGCACCAGGCTGGCATGCGCCTCCTGCGGGCAATCCTTCCCGGAACTGGAACCGTACACGTTCTCCTTCAACTCTCCGCGCGGGTGGTGCCCCGTATGCCGCGGGCATGGAATCGTCGGCAAGGGGAAAGTAAAGGAAGACCAGGCGCAATCCCTGCTGGAAGCCGAATTGAAATATGACAGGGAACTGGCGCGGCAGGCGGACGATGACAAGGGAATAACAACCTGCCCTGCTTGCCGGGGCGTGCGGTTGAATGAATTTGCCTGCTCCGTGCGGCTTCAGGGCGTGACTCCCGGTGACATTGCCTCCCTGCCTGCCGTGGCCGCCGCGGAACTGGTCAAAGGGTGGCGATTTGAACGGGAGGAAGCGCTCATTGCCCGTGACGTCGTGGCGGAAATCACGCAGCGCCTCGACTTTCTCCAGCGGGTGGGGCTGGGCTACCTTTCCCTGGACCGGAGCGCCACGACGCTCTCCGGCGGGGAAACCCAGCGCATCCGCCTGGCTTCCCAGCTGGGCTCCCACCTCCGCGGCGTGCTGTACGTGCTGGATGAACCGACCATCGGCCTGCATCCGCGGGACAACGAATTGCTGCTGGGCACGCTGGATGAACTCAAACGCCGGGGCAACACCCTGCTGGTGGTGGAACATGATGAAGATACCATGAGGCGCGCGGACCATATTGTGGACATGGGGCCGGGAGCCGGCATCCACGGCGGCAGAATCATGGCCCAGGGCACCTTTGAGGAACTGGCCGCCATGCCGGACTCCGTCACGGGCGCGGCCCTGCACCATAAGCCCAGGCACCCCTACCGCGGGAAAAGGCGCAGGATTCCTTCCAAAAAGGATGAATCCGCGTGGCTGCGCGTGGAGGGCTGCCGCCTGCACAACCTGAAGGACGTGAACGCGGCCATTCCCAAGGGACGGCTGACGGTGCTCACCGGCGTATCCGGTGCGGGGAAAACCTCCCTGATGACGGGAACCATCCGTCTGGCTGCGCGCCAGGCCATCGGCGACAAGCTCACGAGGGACCAGAGAAAATTATGGAAAACCTCTTCCGGCTTTGACTCCATCCGCATGGTGTACGGCGTGGACCAGAGTCCCATCGGCAAAACGCCCCGTTCCACCCCGGCCACCTATGTGGGTTTCCTGGACGATATCCGGACCCTGTTTGCGCAGACGGCTGACGCCCGCAGACTGGGCTTTGACCGCGGACGCTTTTCCTTCAATACGGGGCAGGGCAACTGTGAATCCTGCAAGGGCACGGGCATGCAAAAGCTGGAAATGGACTTCCTGCCCCCCTGCTATGTGCCGTGCGAGACCTGCCGGGGCAAGCGCTACAACGCCGCCACTCTGACCGTAAGGTACAAGGGGAAGACCATTGCGGACGTGCTTCAGATGGACTTTGCGGAAGCGGCGGAATTTTTTGAAAGCCAGCCCCGCATCTCGGATCCCCTCAAACTGCTGTCGGAAACCGGCCTGGGCTATCTGACGCTGGGGCAGGCCTCCAACACGCTTTCCGGAGGGGAGGCCCAGCGGCTCAAGCTGGTGACGGAACTCATCAAGGGCCGGCGCGTCAGCCGGAACGCCCTGATGAAAGGCAGGGAACTGCCCGGAGACCTGTACCTGATTGAAGAACCCTCCATCGGCCTGCATCCGCGGGACGTACGGCTGCTCATTGACGTGCTGCACCGTTTGGCGGACCAGGGAAACACCGTCATTGTCATTGAACATAACACGGAAATCATGGCGGAGGCGGACTACGTCATCGACATGGGCCCCGGCCCCGGCGATGACGGAGGAACCATCGTGGCGGAAGGCACGCCGGAACAGATAGCCAAAAAAGACTCTCCCACGGCGGAATACATCCGCCGGGAACTGGATGGAGAGTCTTAGGAGGAAGGAGCGATAAGACACTCAGGGCCGTTCCGGGAATGCCGGGGCGGTCGCCGTATTCGTCTGCCTTTTTCTGTTCCGCGAAAACGGGCATGGCTTGTGCCCGGCATTAAAGAAGTTTGGCGGAGAGAGTGGGATTACTATTGCAGAATATCAATAATTTGTGAACTCTGGTGTTCAGTAAGATGTCCAGTCATGAATCAGTAATAGGAGAATCTTGCCTGCTGGGCTGACCATGTAGGGAATTATATATAGGCTGCCGCCTCCGGTACAGGCTAAGGTGGCTGCATGTTTGATTTTACGGGGACACGGTTTGATTTCACGGTGTGTTCCGACCTCCGCGAGATCGTGGCGATTCAGTTTTGCCGGGCTGGGACCACGGAAGGAGTCGATTTAAGCGGTGCCGCTTTTACCTGCCGGGCTACGGAACGGATGACGGGAGACGTGTTGTCTTTGCCTGTGGAGCATGGGGCGGAAACGGGTTTTTTGTATTTGACGGTTCCAGAGCTGCGGGCTGACGAGTACGAGTATGAATTCTACGCGACGGATACCGAAGGAGACGTGCAGCGGGTGCTGTACGGAACGCTGACGGCGGTTTCGGCGGAACATGCGGCTTCCCTGGCGGCTTCCGCCAAACAGGCCACGCAGAGAACGCTTCTCGCACGGCTGCCGGAGGAGGTGATTTCCCCGCTGGAATTGAGGTGGAAAGGATGTTCCGTTGCCCAGAAGGCGGCCCAGGATGCGGAAATTTTTGCCGGAGAGGCCGCGGACGTCCTCAAGGAAATGGCGCAGGTCAGGAACGATGCGAAGGATGCCGTGAAGCAGGCCCAGGATGCCCTGGGCAAGCTGAACGCACTGGACGCCAAACTGGCGGAGGTGGAGGGGCATATCATGTCCGCTATCGTGCCGAACCCGGAGACGAATACGTGGTGGATTTGCGGGAGCAATACCGGCTACCAGGTGACGGGAGATCCGGGCAAGAGTCCCAGGCTTTCCGCTGTCGGGACATGGATGATCTGGAATGTGGAGACGCAGGAGTGGGACGATACGGAGGTTTCCGCTGCCGGGGAAGATGGGCATAGTCCGTATGTGAATGCCGCGGGCCATTGGTGCACCTGGAATGTGTTGACAGGCGAGTATGAGGACACGGGCCTTGCCGCCGCCGGAAAGGACGGCATTGACGGGGCCAGGGTGCGCCGGATTATTGTCCCCGACAAAGACCACATTCCCCAGAGTGGGGAGACCTGCAACGGAGGGTTTTATTATTATTGCCCCTGGTATGATGATGAAGAGAATCGCCATTTTGACGTTTACGCCTGGCTTGAGTCTGACGACGGTTCCGGGAGCTGGGTATGCGTGGGCGAAGCCAATGATATTGCGACGGCGGAGATTTACGGACTGGTGCGGCTGGGTACGGATATGACCGTTCAGAACGGGGCGCCGGTGGGCAATGACGCTTCCGGCCAGATGAGCGTGCCCCGTGCGGATTACACGACGCCGGGCACGGTGAGGCCCGCGACGGCGGATGTGCTGGCAGACGGCGGGGCCGTAGGGTTTGACGCGGAGGGGCGCATGGTGGCCCAGGCTGCGGCTTATGGCCGCCATGGGACGATGAAGCCTTCGACCAATAACGTGCCCGGCACGTGGTGCATCGGCATTAACAACGACGGCACGGCAGGGGTTAATTGGGCCGGGCTGAATAGCGCGGGCGTCGTCAAGCTGGGCAGCCAGTTCGGGCAGAGCAATCCGATTCCGTATCAGCAGGGGGTTGGGGCTACGGAGGATCACAAGCTGGCTAATAATCTGGTGTATGGCGGAGCGTTGCAGCACATGAGCCCGACGGCATGGGGTAGCAGGCACATGGATTGGCTGGACAGCCAGATGAGCGAGACGCCGCAGTGGTTTGGAGACGCCTATTATTTGGGGTTGGCGACGTCCGGCCAGTTTGCGCAGAGCCAGGAACGCGGGCTGGAGCTGGAGAGCGCCACGGCGGGTTTAATGGCCGGGGTTTATCTGGCTTCTTCCATGACGGACGAACGCGGGAACGCGGTTCCCGGCGCGGCTATGGTTTTGGAGTATTTGAATGAACATTATTATAATAAGTTCCAAGTCTATACGAAGGCGGAAGCGGATGCCGCGTTGAAGCAGTATGTAACGAGGGCTTACGCGGATTCCACGTTTGCGACGAATTCCGAATTGAAGGCCCTGGACGAAGACGCGATCCACAAGACGGATCAATGGGAGGGGGATATGGTGGTGACGGAGGAGGAGTATAACGGCATGGCGGAACATAACCCGAAGATTAAGTATTACATTGTTTAGTGATGAGGGTGACGCTTGGCAACAGGAAGAGGCTTTACGTTTACGGCATCAGGATCGGGGAAACGCCGGTCAAGCGCGTGATGTACGGAGGCTGCCAGATTTGGCCGTCCAATGACGACCGGGCGGCGTCCCTGGCGGTGGATATGTCTTTTTTTCCGGGGACGGAGGATGAAGCCTATTGGCTGCATGCTCTGAACGCCGTGGAGAATTTTTCTTCCCGGAACCGGTATATGAAGCTGACGGCCGGGGGGAGGTCCTATCTGGTCAATTCCGTGTACGGAACCTGGAACCGGGCGGAGTACGGCATGGGGGCTTTCCGCTTTGGTGACGAAGGGCCCTTGTTCCAGGATGTGAGGGCCGGGGATATGGTGACGGTGGAGGCCGTGGTTCCCGACAGGTATGATGCCCAGTTTGCGGTGACGGCGGATTCCGGTTCCAGCGGTTCCGGTGAATGGTCCCTTCCCTGGCTGCCGGGAACCCGGCTGTGGGCGCAGCTGGACAAATGGCAGAAGAGGGTGAGTTCCCATGCTGATTTTACGTTGAAGGGGGTTCCCTCCGGCACCGTGCATGTTGCGGGGGCCGTCCATAAGAATGGGCATAACCGGGATACGGTGACTTGCGAGGCTCCGGCGCAGGCGGGCGTCAGGCTGGCGGACGGAAGCGTTTCTACGGCCAGTAATGCCCTGGTGAATGGGGACGGTTTTCTTGCGTGTTCCGTCAGCAATGTGAATACAACGTTCCGGTTCAGGCCGCACTACCCTGCGTTCCGCCGGACGTGGCGTTTTAAGGTAACGGCAGTGTATAGGAGGGGGTAGCGATTGATGAAGAATAGGGTGACACAGGCTTTTGATTTTCTGGAAGGTAGGGAGGCGGGTAGTTTTTCCGCTACGGTGAGGTTTTGCCTGGAGCATGGCGGCGTGGTTCACGCGGCTCCCGATTGTTTCCTGGCCGGGGTTCCGTGCGCGGATGATGCGGGCTGTCTGTATGTGGTGTTTCAGTGCAGTCATCTTCCGGCGCTGCGCAGGGTGTTGTTGAGCCTGGGATGGTGCGAGCGGGTGCGCTGGGGGCGCGGCATGGCCGGACGTGGAGACGGGTACGGTACCAGGGAGCGGGCGGTGGCGGATTTCTGCCGTCATGAGGATTTCGGAACAGGTTTAACGAAAGATTGTTAGAGTTATGTCGAGAGAGTTGCCATTGTACCAGGGGGCTACGCCCCAGACTCCCCAGCAGCAGATGCAGGGGCCCGGTTTTACTCCCCACGTTCAGCCGATGGGCGGGATGCTGGATGCCGCGGTTCAGGCAGGTTTGGGAGCTGGCGAGCAGTACGCGGAGTTGAAGGATTTTGGGGCGAGCCAGCAGGCAGAGCATCAGCGCAGGGTTCATGATCAGCAGATGCGGAAGGAGTTTGAGAGCAGGCTCCGGCTTCCCTGGGGATCCGAAGGGAGTTTTTACGATTCCGAAGGGAACCGGAGGGAGGACGAAGTAAATGCGTTTATTATCAAGTGGCAGGAGAAGAATAACGGGATTCCCCGCCCGTTCTGGCTGGAGAAGAATGCCATGCGGGATGAAGGTGATTTGATGCAGGCTAATGACGCCCTGGCTTCCAGGGTGGAGCTGATGACGCTGGACGCGGAGGCTAAGAACCGGAAGCAGGCGTTTCAGGATAATTACGATTTGGCGGTAGAGCAGGAGGATTGGCCCGGCGTTCACCGTGTGATTGACCGGGCCGTTGAGGCGGGACAGATTACGCGCGCCCGTGGGGATGAAATGAGGTTGAAGGTGGATAAGACGTCTGCCCTCCATCATTTTAAGAACCTGGCCGCGACTAACCCGGGAGGCGCTTATGATTTTCTGGATAGCGATTATTGTCAGAGTTTGTTTGCTCCGTATGAACGTGACGAGATGCGCCGGAATTCGGCCAGGAAGGCAAGGCCAGCCGCCGCGGACAGTTTTTTCAGTTCCTTTGTTTTGACGCGCAAGAAGGGCAAAGGTACGTCCGGAACGAAGGATGACGGCCCGGAGTGGACCGGATTTTACACGGCCAGAGAGTGCGGATGGATCCGCGCTTTTCAAGCGGGGAGAGCGGACGAGGCGCGCCCGCAGATTGCCGCCGCGGCCGCCGAGGAGGCAAGGGCGTTTAATCCTTCTTTGTCAGAGGAGCAGAGCGAGGTGGCTCGGGATGCCTTTATCCAGAAGTATTCCCGGTTTGGGCTGGATAAGGAGTGGCTGTCCCGCCAGTGGGGGGATGCGGACAGGATGCGCAAGGAGTTGAAGACGCCCACGATTGATGTTAAAGGGCGCCTGGATTTTCTGGAGAAGCGGGGAGCGTTGCTGAATCAGGGAGCGTTCAACGCGGAGAATCAGCCCTACAGCAATGAGGATGGATGGAAATCCGGCGGGAAGTTCCGTGACGAGTTTATGGGGCAGCTGGGGTTGACGGGAACGGAGACAGCCCAAAAAGCCAAGGATAAGTATATGGCGTACGCGCGGGCGAATCATGCCGCCGGATTGCGCGCCCAAGTTTCCGAGCGGTTCCATTCCTGGCGGACGACCGAAGGCAAGGATGCTTCCCAGGCGGAGCAGCAGGCGAAGCTGATCACTACTGTCCGGGAGATTACCGGGAACAGGGATGTTTCTTTTGTGGATAAAGGGGTGGATCTGATGGATTCCCGTATTGAAAGCGCCAGAGATGCACAGCGTACGAAGTTTTACCAGTGGGCGGCAAAGAATGTCCGGAAGTTTTGGGTGGATTCCACGGAGAGGGAGGCGCCCATGCAGCGCGTGCGCCTGGGGTTCGATTCCTCCCGGAAGGATTTGCCCGCCGGCGTTTTGCTGCCCAAGTCCATAATGGAGGGGGGTGACCAGAAGAACGCCGTGGTGGAAGCGACGTTTGATAATGAGCATTTCCGCCGTTTCCGCGTTGTGGGCACATGCGAAGGGGATGCTCCTGTGATGACTTATGCCGTCGCCAGAGAGGGCTTTTACGATGTCGGCAGGTCTTTTGCCGTGGATATAAGGGTTCTTCAGGGAGATGGGGATCAGCTGATGAAGGAGCAGGAGGCGGCCCTTCCCGCCGGGAAGAGCGTGAAGTTGAATAAGTCCGCTTTGGGTGGGCTGGCTCCTTACGGGCAGGCGTTTATTGACGCCGGGAGGAAGTATGGCATGACGCCGGATCAGGTGAAGATTGGCATGTCCATCTCTATGCACGAGACAGGACGGGGAAGCAGCCATGCTTTCCGGAATAAGAATAATTCCATGGGCATCAGTCCGAATGGCGGCGGGCCCCGTTCATTTGGTTCCGTGGAAGAGGGGATTGATTACGGCATGAGGAATCTCAAGAGGAATTATTTTGATAAAGGGTTAACCACTATTGAGCAAATCGGAGCCGTTTACGCGCCCATTGGAGCGGATAATGACCCCCGGAATCTCAATCAGCATTGGGTGAAGGGCGTACGCAAGTATCGTAGTTTTCTTTAACTTTTTATTTTTAACACGTTATGAATGATTTTTCTTTTTCCGAAAACAGTTTGGCAGGCGTTCCTGCCGAGGGGCTGCGGGAGGAAGCGTTTTCTCCCCGACTGCAGCTGGAGGATACCGGGAACGTCACGGGGCTTGAGCCTTACGGCGAGATTTCCCATCAGAGTTTTAAGACCATGGATATGGTGGAGCCTCCGCCTCCTGTTGGGAGCGGTCTGGATTTTAAGGAGGCTTTGGCGGTTTACGATACGCTGGAGGATGGCCCGGCGAGGGTTGCCTTATCCAATGAGCTGGATAAGTGGGAGCGGAGGCAGGCTCTGGAGAATTACGGTAGTCCGCTGGGGGAGAGGGAGAGGAGGGAGTATCAGCAGAAGGTGGAACGGCTGGACGCGCTGGGGATGGATTGGAAGGCCCACCCCGAGGCCAGGAAGAAGGCGGCGGAGGCTTACGGCGAGGAGTGGGTCAGGGCTTTTGAGGCCGTGCCGGACGAACATAAGAGCCGGGTACGCGGCGAGAAGGTTCTGGAAGAGTTTTATTCCAGGCCGGGAGACAGGGACGGGGATTCCATGATCCGGTATTTGTCTTCCGTGGATGCCCCGGAGGGGATCCGCGGGAGCCGGGATGTATGGGACAGGTGGAACGCGGGCAGACAACCATTTTTCAAGGCGCAGGAGAAGGAGGCGGAGGCGGGAAGGAGTTTTGCGGCAAAGGCTGTTCCTGTTATCCGCGCCATGATGAATGGGGAAGGTTTTCTGGAGGCTCTGGGGAAGGTTGAATTGACTCCGGAGGAGGAAAATTTTGCGATGTTGCATTGCGGGTACGGAACTCCCTGGGGACAGGCCGTCCAGCATGCGGCTGATTGGCTGAGGGGGCGCGGTTTTGATTTGCAGCCGGAGGCCGCCGTAGAGCGACGGGCCAAAGAGCTTGCGGACGCGTATGTCAAAGAGAGGGAACGCTACGTTTCCAGAAATGACGCTTCCCTGAGTTGGGGTGGCCTGCCCAATCCGTTTTCCAGGACGATGGATGATTTCCGCCAGGAGGCGCGGGATGAGATGACAGGCAATATAACGGATGCCAATGTGTTTGATTTTGCCAGGGCTTTACTGGATTTAAAAACAGAAGATCCCATGGCAGCCGAGGCCGTGATTGGTTTGTATAAGGCGGATGCTGAACGGTTGAGAAATGATTCCACGTTGTTTGTTTCTCCTTTTAACCGAACGATGAGGATGATGATGGAGAGTTCTTCTTCATTGTTTGAGCAGTTGCTTTTGGGAGATGTGCGTGAGGGGGATACGGTTGAGTGGCAGCCGACAGGAGAGAGTTTTGCTCCCGTGGTGCGCGATAGCGAGGGGAAGCAGGTGTACCGCGTTTTGACCCCGGATCAGAATGAGATGATTTCCCAAATCCGGGCGATGAAGGCGGAGATTGCCGAGTCCCCGGATGGGGCCTGGTGGATTAGCCGCCAGTTTGACGGGCTGGGAAGAATGGCTGCCCAGACTTCCTTTTTCCTGGCTACGCGCGGCATGGGAACGTTTGCGTCCGTCGCCAACGACAGGATGGAGGAGCTGCGCGCCCAGGGCGTTTCCCCGCTGGAATCCCTCATACGGGGCGGAATAGCCGGGGGCACGGAGGTTCTGGTGGAGAGGCTGGGCGGCGAGAGCTTGTTTAAGACGTTGCGGTTTCTTGGCAGAAAGATGCCGTTTGCCGGCAAATTTGCCGGGTATATGGGGAGCGCTACGGATATGATGAAGCGCGGGTTGTACGGTAATGCCGCGCTGCGCTACGGCGTTGCGTCTCTGGCCGCGGGTGGTTCCGAGTGGATGGAGGAGTTTATTCAGCCGACGCTCCAGGCTCCTCTGGATGCCGGGCTTGCCCGATTGTTTGGGAGCGGGAACGGGATGACGGTTGAGGATTGGAAGGAGCTGCTGAGAGGCGCGGCGGATCCTGATCTTGGTTTCCAGATGCTGATGTTCGGCGCTGTGGTCGGAGGAGCCCAGATTCCGGCGTTTGCGCGGGAGGCGCGGGTTTCACGGGTGGGCGCCCCGCAGATTGAGGGGCTGGGGGTAGGCCGCGCCGAGGCGGAGAGGATTGCCAGTATTGTGGATCCCGTGGAGAAGAGCCGGGAGATTTTCCAGGCCGCGTTGAGCATGTCCGACCGGGCGGCCCAGCTGGAGAGTGTGCGCCAGGGGTTTTCCGCCATGAAGGAGGATTTTTCATGGCTGGCCCGTCAGGAGGCTTATCAGGCGGAGGTGGAGCTTCTTAATCTGCCCCGCGTGGAGGATTTGGGGGATGGGAGTTGGAGGTTTACCACGACAGTCAGGGATGCGGAGGGACAGGAGTCTTACGATGTTCTGGAGCTGAGCGAACAGGACGCCACGGCGCGGATGCAGGCCCTGCTGCACGACGGGATTCGCCTGAGGATGCTGGAGGCCCAGCAGACGTTTGCCGTGGACAGGACGATCGACCAGCTGTCTCAGTCCGGGAAGTACGTGTTTGAGGATATGGGGAGGGCCGAGACGGTGGAGACGGCCCGGAAGCTGGCCGAGGCCGCCCGGCTGCGCATTGCCGAAGGGGCGGATGTGAATGCCGAGGCCCAGGACCTGGGAACGCGGATGACGTACGGGCAGGCTGCCGGGATGGATTCTTCTTTTGAGGAGCGCGTGAAATTGGGTGTGGCGCGCGGGGAGGTTTCCGCCTTGCGGCGTGTACACAGCAACGCGTACCGGGTGGCGATGAGGAATGGGCAGACGCTGATCCGCTTCCACAAGGGGGAGGTGACGGTTCCTGAATTGCTGGAGGAGGTGCTGGAGACCCACCTGACGGAGGATATGGGAAATACGAAGCATAGCCTGGATTGGTACGCGAATAATCTGCGGGCCCTTCAGGACGCATTGCGGAAGGAGGGGTATTTAAGCAAGGGGAAGGATTTGATCCGGAAGGATGGGGAGGTTTCCGTGAAGGATGTGGTTGAGGGGATGAGCATGCTGGCCAAGGGCGACGTATTGGCCCGGGCCGCGGATATGAGGCTGCCCCAGTGGATGAAGGATTTTCTGCAGATGGTGCGCCAGTGGGTTTCTTCCGCCAAGGCTCTGCTGGATTTGGGTACAGGTCTGCACGAGATGGAGCGCCGCCGGCTGGACGGGGAGAGCGTCCCGATTGACGCGGATTTCGCTCAGATGGTTCATGCGCTTTCCAATAGTTTGGAGTCCTACTGGATGCAGGAGGGCGCGCGACAGGGGGAAGCCGATGTTCAGCGTATTGTTGAAGAGGTCGGCGGCAGCGGGGTTTCCATGTCCCTGGCAGAGGATTCCTCTCCCGCAGCGAATTTTTCCCTGGTGTCCATTCCTTCCGGCGACGTGATCACTACCGCCGCCGAGATGCGGGCGAGGTTGAAGCCGTTGCAGGGCAAGGTGTTCGTTAATAAGAATACGGGGATCCAGGCCGTGATTGAGGCGCGCGTTTCCGGCAAGACGGTGGGCAAGGCCGGGGCTTCACAAATGTCCGTGGCGAATTTGAAGGCGCTTGGGTTTTCCGCGGAGGAGGCCCGCAGGGTTCATTATACGGCTGCGGCCCGCATTCACGAACTGTTTGAGAATGCGGAGGATGGATTTTTTGAAGAGGCGTATAAACAAGATGCCTCAAAAGCCGGAGCCTATCATTTTTTCAATACAGTAGATATTGAAGGGATAGGAGCGTTTGATGTTAATGTTACAGCAATCAAATACGTTAAGGAACAGGAAGGTAACGTTCTTTACACGCTGGAATTGACCATAGAAAACCCCGCCACTAGGGGAGCTGCTAGCCGGGAAGGCCGCCTACCTACACCCTTCAAGGACGGGGTTTCTACCCGTAATTTATCTTCCTATCGTTCGTTTGTCGAGAAGGAAAAAGCATCCATCAGGAAGAAGGCGGTCGCTGACGGGACGTTCATGAAGGCCCCGAATGGGAAAGATACGAATCTGACGGAAGACCAGTGGCTTTCCGTGCGCACGGAGGCGTTTAAGAGTTGGTTTGGGGATTGGGAGCATGACCCGGAGAATGCCAGCAAGGTGGTGGACGAGAACGGAGAGCCGAAGGTGGTGTATCATGGGACGCCTAATGAGTTTACTGTTTTTCGCCATACCCAGCAGAATGATGCCGGATGGTTGGGCGAGGGGTATTATTTCTACGGAGTGGAGGAGGAATCTCACGGCTATATGGGCAAAAAAGACGGTCATTTAATGGCTCTGTTCTTGAATGTCCGTGATCCTTATTATTTGAGCGAGGAAGAACATGATGAATTGGCGGAAAGAGATGATGCAGATTTTTCCGCGGAGTTTACCGAACGGATACGTGAAGATGGTTACGACGGCGTTTATTACAACGGGGATTTGCGCCAGGAGTGGATGGCTGTGGAGCCCACGCAGATCAAGTCCGCCACCGACAACCGGGGGACGTTTGATCCGAAGAATCCGGATATTACGTTTTCCATTGTTTCGGCGCAGGGTCAGAGCCTGTTCCATGACGGCCATTTTGAGACGGGCAACGCGGTGATTACGGAACCGGGGGTGACGTTTTCCATTGCCGCCCTGCATGCTTCCCCTCATTCTTTCCGGAAGTTTGATACGGCGTTCATGGGCAAGGGGGAGGGAGCGCAGGCGTATGGATGGGGGCTTTATTTTGCCCAGAATCCGGAGGTGAACCGGAGTTATATGAATCAGTTCGCGAAGGATAAGACGACATGGAAGTTCCGGGAGGTGGAGACTGCCGCTATAGAGGAGATGCAACGGGCCCTGGTAGGTAGTTTTTTGCCGAAGGATGCCCTGCCGGAGGCGAAGGAGGACGCGTCAGATATCGCCTGGTCTGTTCTTGGCGATTTGGTTGATGCCGCCAGAGGAAGCATGACTGTTTTAGACATCGTCATGGAGTTGCATGATGAAATTGATACTAACAGGAAATACGCGGAGACGTACCCCCAGGAGCGGGAGAAGCTGGAACAGCTGGAAGGCTTTATGCTTTCTCTGCTTGACCATCTGGACGAGATAGAGGTCAGGACGGGCATGCCTTCCAATTACAAGGTAGAGTTGAATGTGGATGATTCCGAGTTGATGGGCTGGGATTACGTGGACGAGACGGTTCTTGCCTTGTTGAAGGATTCCCCGGTGGAAGAGGTGCGGTATGCTTTGGAACGTGCCGAAAGACGGGCGGATTACCGCGGCGAAAATGTGAGCGGCAAAGATGTTTATCAGGAGTTGTTTGATGCTTTTTGGGATGGAGAAGATGGCACGAAACAGGAGGCGCAGAAGGCCGCCAGCGTGTCTTTGCTGTCCAGCGATATTAAAGGCATCAGGTACGCCGACGGGCTATCCCGCTGGAAAGAGAAGGAAGAGCAGACGTATAATTACGTGATTTTTGACGGCAACGACATCAAGATTACGGCGTTTGCGGACGAGTCCACCGGGGGAGCGTGGGCGGATTATGAGGATCCGACGGCGACGTTTTCCTTGTCCGAAGGTTTCCCACGCCGTGTGAGCCGTGGAACACAGAATCTTGAGGTAGTCCACCGGATCGCCGCCGACCTGCGAGCGGATGCCGCCACCTGGGGACGCTACGACGGGAAAACGGATGAAGCGGCGTTCCTGGTGAATGTGGGCCGCAATGTTGCCCTTGTGAAGAGTGCCCTGATGCACCTGCCCGCTGGGTACCGCGTGGCCGTGAAGCCCTACATCGACCGGTTGCAGATTCTGGCAGAGCTGGCGGCCAAGGGGAAGATTGATGAGACAAGAATGGTGAATGCGTTTGCCCGCCGGGAGATTAAGCGGGAGATGGCGGAGGCGACCCGGGAGGGGATGGAGGAAGCAGAGATTACAGCCAGGGTCACGGCTGCCGGCACAGCCTGGGAGAAGGGTAAGAAGCCAACGCAGAAGTTCGCCAAAGAGGTGTTTGAGGATGAGATGGAGAAGGTACGCAAGGCCTGGGCGGAGAAACGTTTACACGAGCTGATGGCCGAGGTGATGGAGAAGGCCGCCGGGAAACTGGAAGCGCTGGCCAAGGATGGAGTTTCCGCCGGCATGGCACGGATGCTGGACCAGGTTCTCACTATCCGCAAGAAGAACGGGAAGCAGCAGAAGGGGAAGGTTTCCATGGAGGCTTACGCCTATTTAACGGATCAGGTGGTGCCCCTGCTCCGGATGACGGCCATGGAGAAGGAGGCGGCGATGAATGAGGCTGCCGCCGAGCTGGATAAGCTGGAGAAGGAGAACCCCGACCAGATGGACGGCGAGGCCGTGTCCAGGATGGAGGAGCTGCGTGAGGAGCTGACCCGGCTGGCCCTGTACGGGAATCTGGAGGGGATGAGCGTGGACGAGGCGCAGGCCGCCGCGAAGGCGCTGGAGATTTACATCAATACGGAGAAGGAGGGATGGGCCGCCGTGCAGGAGGCCGCCGCCGAACGGCTGAATGCGATTGGAAGGAGGATTGTGGAGAGGTTCAACCAGACCGGGAAGAAGGCCGATGAGAATACGCTGCGCGCCGCCAATGAGAAGTTCCACGGGAAGGTGAGTTTCAAGAATTTCGGCGATTTCATGGAGAATATGGACCAGCTGCTGACGCGCATGGGAACGATGCCCGCCCTGCAGGAGTTCACGACCGATATGCGCAGCCGGCTGACGAATGCGTTCCAGCAGATGCGGGATGCCCGCGGGCTGCGTGCCGCCGCCGTGCAGGATCTTTATGAGAAACATCTTACGGAGAAGGTGATGAAGGCCAGGAAGGTTGGCAATATGGCTGGATGGGTGACGTGGTTTAAGACGAGCCACGATACAAAAGTCCGGCTGAATGGGTGGATTACGCAGACGGCGCGGCTGACCTTGGAGCAGGCCCGGGAGGTGCGGGAGATGGATGCCCGGCAGAGGAAGGAGTTTATCCGGAAGCGATGGGAGGAGGGGATGGAGTATTTTTCCGAAGAGACGCTGGACCTTCTGTTGGCCCGCTTGCGGGAGCATGAGGAGGCCGCGGCCCGGGCGAGGGCTGAGGGCAGGAGGCCGGTCTACCGGAAGTATGTGACGGCGAAGGCGTCTTTTAAGGGGGAGGAGGGTTCCCCGCTGGTGTTGAGCCGGGATAATGCCCTGTACCTGGTGCTGCAGTCCGAGCAGGAGGATTACCGGGAGATGATGAAGCAGCAGGGGTATACGCCGGAGGTTATTTCCGCTTTGCGCGAGTACGTGGGGGAAGAAGGCATGGCGATCGGCTACGGGCTGCGGGAGCTGCTGAAGGCCCAGGGGGATAAGATCGGGAAGCTGTACGAGCAGGTGACGGGCGTTCCCTTCCCCCGCGTGGAGAATTATTTCCCTGCCCGTTTCTGGGCGCTGGATGCGATGAGTGATGCGGATGCGGCGGATATGATTTCCGGCGTGCCGAGCACGAAGGGGGGGATCCAGGGCTGGCAGAGGGTGAGGACGAAGCATCACCGGAGGCTGGATACGAGCGTGGGGGCGCTTTCCGTGTTCTGGGAGGCGACGGATATGACGGACCACTGGTATTACACGCAGGATATTACGGCGGATTTCCGGGGGCTGTTGCGACGCCGGGAGGTGGCCGAGAGCCTGGTGGCGAATTTGGGGAAGGATGATTTTGTGAGGCTGCGCCGCTGGGTGGATTTGCTGGAGCGGGCCGGCGTGGTTCAGGGGCAGGCGGTGGGTTCCCTGGATAAGCTTCTTAATGCCGTGTATTCCGGGCAGGCGAAGGCGATTCTGGCATTCCGGTTTGAGACGCTGATGAAGCAGGGGTCCGCCGTGCTGAATGCGTGGATTGGAGATCCGAGCATCGGTTTCTGGGATTACCTGGGGACGATGGCGAAGATGCGCAACGGAACGGCGGAGATGGGGGTGATTAAGATGATGAAGAGCGCCGAGTTCCAGGCGCGGCTGAATGACCGGGTTGACGTGGAGACATTGTCCCGCCTGAGGGATGATTCCTCCTACACGCTGGCGGAGGCCGCGCTGGTGTGGGGAATGAACGGGATTGAGTACACGGATGTGTTTTTCAATGCTGTGGGGTCCGCCGCCCTCTGGAATATCAAGTACCGGCAGGCCGTCAAGGCGGGCGTGGAGGAAGGGAGGGCAAAAGACGAGGCGTGGCAGGCGGTGAGGAATGCGCTGCATTCCGCCCAGCCCCAGACGTGGATTGACAAGTCGTTTGGCGGCCTGCACCGCGGCGCCTGGGGACGCGCTATTTTCTACATGATGAGCGAGAATTACAATAAAACGGCTGCGATTTACGGACTGGCACGGGCCGGGTTTGCCCCAGGGGTGACGCCCAAACAGCGGTGGGCTTCCTTATCCAAGGCTGGAAAGGTATGGCTGGCCTACGGGGCGTTTAACGCCATCATCGGCGCCATGCTGGATTACATGAAGGATGATGAAGAGGAGTGGGAGAAGCGCGATTGGCAGGGGTATCTCTACGCCGCACTGACCGGACCATTTGCCGGAATGCCGCTGGTGAGCGAAGCCGTGGAGTGGATGTTTTCCGAGTTGCTGGGGGCCAAGGTGTATACGGGTTCCGCAGGACGCGCCCTGATTGATTTCCGCTCAGGCTGGAATGCCGCCTGGAAACTGGGTGAGATGATGCAGGAGGGCGGACATGAAGCCGGGGATTACATGAAGCAGGTGATCCGGCTGGGACGGGTGTTCGGCACGGCAGGCGGGATTGCCAGCGGCATGGCGAATAAGACGATTCAGACTGCCGGGCAGTATATGACGCTGGGGGCCGCTCTGATGAATCCGGTGAAGACTGTGGCGGATGTGGTGGATTAAGGGTAAAATTTAAGTGATTTAGATTCATCTATTAGGAGATATATCTTCTAATTTAATGTCTCTTTATCTTTCTTAGGGTAAAGCCACCAAAATACTATTGTCAATAAGCCTATTATATTTACTATAAAAGAAATTATAACCGTATTCATTATTGAATTACTTAATTCAAAATGAAATACACCATCATAATTTTCTCTCAAGGAAAAGCCCAAACCTAAGGTTCCACATAAAAGTGTGAAAACCAACTTCATCACTTTAGAGTAATCTTTAAACCGTGGCATATTTTTAAAAATAATTGCTACAATAAAACCAATTGAACTACAGACCAATACACTTAAAATACCACGTATAGTTTGCAATGAAATACACTTCATTCCCTGAGAGAATAAAAGAACGAACAGAAGGCAAGTGCAAACTATTACCAAAATCATAGATATCCAAGCAAAACATATTCTGAGATCATAAATTTGCTCTATATGCTTATTCTTATGGAGTTCCTTTTGTTTACAACTTGCTTCATAGTCTTCATCCAATACCTTTTGCGTTGTCCTAACCTGTTCAGGATATTCTTTGAGTAATTTACTATCGAAATTTGCATCGATGGAAACTCCTAAATTCTTATCGTCTTCACGGTCATCTAGAGGAAGTTCTTCACTCATTTGTTAGAAGCCAGTATGTCTTCGTTAGTGATTTTTTTATATTTCCCATTGCCGTCTCCCCAAATTTTTTCCCATGGAGAACCTGGCTGATGAGATAAACCCACTAGCTGTCCAGCTGTAAATCTTTTGAGCTTATCCCATGTTTTTTGTATGATGATTACAGCAGCTTGTGATATTTCAACATTGTCACAGCTCGCGATATTTCCCGTGATGGGCCTATCTTCCCATCCTTTTAGGCTTTGGTAGAGAGATGGAATGACTGGCCCATATTGCCATGCTTCTATTTCATCCTTTATGAGAGGTTTACCCGTTGTAATCAAAGAAATGTAATGAGCAAAATATACGAGTTTTTGTATTTTTAAATTAGTGACAGGAATGGCATTGGGGGTCTCACTCCTGCTCAAATCTAAAAAATAATCAGCTACAGCTTGAGACGACAATCCTTTCCATTCCTCTAAGCGGAAAGGATCTATCCTACTAATTCCATTATCCTTTTCCATGTGTAAATTCTACTTGAGTGTTTCTACCATAGCAAGCACAACATAGCAATGGTAGTGTACAAAACAATTATGAACACCACCTGACGAGTCTTATCCAGTTTGGTAATGGAACTTCACCCCGCCTGATACGTCATTCTAGTCTGGCCTTGTTCACCATCTCCTTCTGGTCTATACTCTCTTCATGAACCCTTCTCTCTCTGCCGTCTTATTCTGCCTGGTTCTTTGTACCGTGTTCGTCTGGCTGGCCGTCAGGAGAATGAGATCTGGCAAACCGTACCGTGTGTTTGTATGGCTGGCCCGATTCTTCGGCGTGATGGTTGTGATGGGGGTGTATGAAGCTTTCAGAAGAGAGGGAATTCAGCTGGGAGGGTTGATTGTGTGGGGAGCCGGGATTGGCGCATGGATTTTGGTTCCATGGATAATCAGGGAGTTGAGTAGGAGGAAAAATAGAGAGCAGGATTCTGAGCAAAGACCACCTGTAGAACAAAAGAAAGAAAAATATTCCACTGCAACTAAACCTATGAGATTGTTACAAGTTGCTATTATCTTGATCGGTTGTGGATTGTACGTATTTACAAGCGAGTGTTTAATTGAGCAATACTCATCTTCCATCATTCATAAGCATGGAGGTGCAACATTTGTTTTAGCTTGGTTTGTATTATTTGCTCTCATTATCCCATTTATCAAAAATATCCTTAATAAAGGAATAAGATTTTATAAAGAAGAAAGTCCTGAAAAATTCTTATCCTGTCTTTTGATTGTTTTATTGCTGTTAATATTATGGTTTACTGTGCTTAATTATATGACATGCCTTTTTTCCTATGGATTTTCTTTTTTTGAACTACTTAAAGAATATTTAATATATTTATGAATATATAAATAACCATGGTCTCTCCTGATTTTTTTCAGTAATCCGGAGGCCAAGGGCTGAACAGGAGCGCTTTTCTGGGAGGATGCTAATATCTACCCAGATTAGATTTTTTTTCACTTATTGAGGATGTCCTAAAGTAATTAGAGGCCTCTGGAGAAAGAGCTGTTTCTTTTTTGGAAGAACATGCAGAAGGGATAAATGGAATTGAGAATTGAATCCTCTGAGTACATGAAGTTTGTATATTTGTATTTTTGCCTATTTCGCCATTTATTATTGTTGGTATTTGAATACTGATTCCGCCACCGCCTTTTTTCTCTTCTGTAGCAACAGCACAAATATCAAAATGAATCATTTGGACACTTTCATCTAATCGTACCCCCTTAATTGCAACAGGAGCTACAGGATCATTTTCTTCTTTACAAGCTTCCTTGGCTTCTTTTATCCCTGTGCAAATTTGTTTAATAGTTTCTGATACAAATTGTGATATATCCATATATCATTTATGCATTATTAAATTTTTTTCCACCTGTCCAGGGTTTCCACATAGATGCCGGAGATCTTGCCGCCGTCCATGGGTTCGATGTCTCCGAAGTCGGGATTAAGTGGATGTAATACGTATTCCATTTCACCGGTTTCCGGGTTTTTTCTGTATGATAGTATTTTGAGGGTGGATTTAGAACAAATAATTAGTGAGACATTGCCCTCCAAAAATCTATAAATAGAGAGATTGAGGCCAATACAGCAAGAAATAGGGAGAAAAAGGAGATATAATTTCCAATTTTCACATAACGTAGCCCTATATTATAACATATTCTTTCCAAGTTGCTTTCTTTATTTCTTTCTTCCGCGAAAAGATCTATTCTATTTAAAAATAAGAGAATAACAGGTGTAGAAATAGAAGATAATAATAATATAGATAACAATATCAAAATTATCAATATATTTATATCAATAAAGTGTATGTCTATGATACAATTTTTATTAGTAAGATAAAAAACAGCATACCTAATCACAAGGATGCCTGCAATTCCCCACATCGATATTTTCGAAAGCGAAGAGTCCCAGCAATCTTGAAATTTTTTAAATTCGTTAAAAATTGAATTAATAAAATCTCGCGCCTTGACGGTATCTTCGCACTCTAGAATTTCTATCATTTCCTGTATTTTTCCATGTTCATCATTAGGATACTCATCTTTCATTCTTGCTATTGAAAAAAGGAGTATCGCAATAACAAACACAGGCAAATATATGCTTGTTGGAACTAATCCAGCATTCCAAACAATAACAGCAATCATTCCAGCCACAAGAAATCCAGCTAACCAAGACAATAAGCATGACGTTTTCCGCGAAAAAAGAAAAGTCTTTTCTTTTTTCGCGGAAGTCTGTAACGATTCTGCATCTATCACTTCATCACTCATTTTACATTCTCCTTTTCTTCTTCGAGTTCGAGGGCTTCAAAAGCGAGAGAGTAGGCGCCTTCCAAGGTTTTGCGGGCGGAACGCAGTTCATTAAAAGCATGTCTTGAGGTTAAAATTTTTCCAGGGAACCGACAAGATGAAAAAAAATGAAAAAAAGTGTTGACGGTTTTAGCAACCTATATCATATTGTTCTCATGCCTCCCAATCAGCACGACCCGACGAAACGGGTTTTCGCAACTTACATCACGCGAGAAAGATATTATCAAGTTAAAAAACTGGCTAGGCTTCACGGCATTAGCATGGCCGCACTCATTAGTATCTTGATCGAACGTGCGGTGAGGGAAGTTACTTTAGACCCAGAAGATTATGAAAGAATTGCAGCCGAAATCAGAAAAGCAAAAGGAAAAAAAAGTAGTAACGGTTAGACTATCTCCTGAAACCGCTGAAAGACTGGAAAAACTAGCTAAAAAAGAGCATCGGAGCATATCGGCTCAAATCTCTCTTTTTTTGGAGAGAGGTTTTAGCAACCTTGCACACCAGCTAAATCTTGAAAAAAACATCAAGTGATTTTTTAATGATAGGTTTTAGCAACCCATTCTTCTCATACAAAGAACAAATAAACCGCCAAACAACGAGAATCACCAAGAAGCTGAAACCCAACCGGAATAAAAGAATGACTACTAACGAAGCAGATACACTGGTGCGCTCCATGATAGGCGCGGGGGCGGAGGTAGAGCAGATACGCAAAATCCACCCTCCTTACTCCGTGAGGATTCACTACACAATAACACTGCCAGACCACAAGGCCTACCTTTCTGTTCGTCCAAAAAAACACTATTTCTTTTTTACGGGGGATGAAGGGCTTTTCCTCTCAGGCGTTGACAGGGAAAATTTTAATGTCCTGATGAGCGATGACGTGTGGGAGTTGGTTTGCTTAACGCTGGCCCGTCAACAGAAAAAGAGGAAGGATGCCGCCATAGCAGCTGTTTACGAATCCATGAACCCCAAGAAGCCCGCGGCATGAATATGAACGAACACATTCAATACCTGGCAGATCATGCGGCATTTCTTTGCAGCTTGAGCCGTCTGTCCAACCAGACTGATGAGATGAAAAAACTCATGAAGAGCAGCGCAGAAGCCGCACTCAAGGCAGCCGGAACCATCCTGTCCATGATGGAGGATGAAGAAAGGAAGTCCAGCAACCCCGAACCCAAGAAGCCCACGGCATGAATATGAAAACCTCCCCCCAAGAAAGAACCATGAATACGAATACTGAATTACCGAAGAATGCAAAGCTGCTTACCGTGGAGGAAGCGAAGGAGCTAGTGAATAATAATTACCGCTATTATGTTAATGGTGATGGTCTGGTAAAAATACAATATTCCATCTCTCCGCAACCTCTACATGGAACGGAGTTTCTTGTAGTTGGAAGTGAAGATGGCAAATGCCTGATTACCCAAAGAAAGGAATTCGAAGATGTGACAATCCCGATGGACATGATGACGACTGAACCATGGAAGAAGCCCTGATCGAAGAATTGAAGCTGCTCGGCTGGCACGAGCTTTGACTAATCGCCCGGCCCAGGTGGGGCCTAAAAACCAAAATACACAAATCGGTAGATAAGAATAATACGGTCTGGCAGGCGCGGGGCATACCCGTCCGGGCGGCCATTTTAATTAACCGAACATGAGCACGAATGAAAAAACGTTGAAGAGTCTGGCGGAGGCCCTGGAAACCATAGCCAGGGTGCTTAAGGAGGCCGCTTCTTCTCCTGTGCCTTCCTCCCCGGAGGCAGCGAGCGTGGGAATGTGCTGCACGGTGGACGAGTACGGGAGTGCGAGGGATGTTGCCGAGCGGTTCCATTACTCTTTGAGCGGCATTACTCCTTACCTGGAAAAAGGGGTGAGAGAAGGAGCTATCAAGAGGTTCGGCGGCCAACTCCAACCAGGCGGCAGACGGAGTGATTACCGCTACAATATGAGGCAGGTCGAACAATTTCTTTTAACAAATGGCAAATGAATACCTTTTTCAAGTTCTTGGGGGCCTGCTCCTTTGGTCTTTCCGCTGCGTGCCTGTTTTGGCTAGCGGTAGAGCTGGATAACGCCGAGCTGCAGGCCGGCAAGAGCCCGCATTCCGGGTTTTGCCCGGAGTCTCCCACTCCCATGAAAGCTTTTGACGGCTTGGAAAAACCGTCCCGCCCCACGCGGATCGTGGAAAGCAATAACCAATAGATAGCATCATGAGTGAAGTAACTAAACGACAAGTACCCGGAGATGTCTTTTTCGAAGGACTTTCCGAGATTAACGAAGGGGCTCTTTTGGAAGCCCTGGACACCAAGATGACCAGCCTTGTTTCCGCCGTGCTGGCAACCGGGAATAATGGTTCCTGACTCTTAAGCTGAATGTGAAGCGCAAAGGCGGCGTGAATCAAGTAGTCATTGAACCCAAGGTTACGGCCAGCATCCCGGATCCGACGATTGCCCCGCGCATTATGTTTGCCGATACCTCCGGCGCCCTGCATACGGACGACCCCGCCCAGGGGAAACTGGACCTGGATGCTCCTGTGAAGGTGACATTCCCGGCTGCTGCCGATGTTGATGCCGGAGTCCCCGCCAAGGTAGCTAAGCGCGCCTAAGTTCCCAACAACCACATAACAACATAAACATTATAGAATTAAATCATATGGATAACTTGAACGAAGAAACTCTGGCAGCCGTCCGCGTGCAGGAAGTGGCGAATGGCCGTGCCGCCGTCGTGCCGGATGGATATACCCTGTATCATCTGGATTGCCTGGGCAATACGCCCCCTCGCAAGGCCGGCAGTGTTCAGCTGCTGGACCTGGAAACGCTGGCAGATTTCGTGAAGGCGGAAGATGCCGAAAATGGCGTCAAGAGCGTGATTTACGTGAGCGACAGAGAAGTAAACGCCGTGCTCAATTATTATTCCCCCGATGGTAATGGATGGGGGGACCACCAAGCCACCATGCAGCTCAACAAGACGGTGGAATGGGAGAATTGGGCCAAATACGACGGACAAGCTATGTCTCAAAAGGATTTTGTAGAATTCCTCGAAGAGAACAGCAAGGACGTGATGGAGCCCACCCCGTCTGCAATGCTGACGTTGGCGAGCAAGTTCGACATGCACCGCAAAGTGGAGTTTAAGTCCGCCTACCGGGCATCCGACGGCGAAACGAAGCTGACTTATAACGAAACGGTGGATTCCAAGAGTGGAGAATTGAACGTTCCTACCGAGTTTTTGATTGCAATTCCAGTCATCCGAGGCGCTGAAGGAGATACCACGTATCAAATCAAGGTGCGCCTGCGTGTGCGCCTGGCTGACGGGAAGCTGTATTTTGTGTACCAGCTTGTCCGCGCGGACATCCCGGAACGCAATGCGATTAAGGATATTGCCGACAAGCTGGCAAAGGATCTGCCGGAGAACCGGATTCACCGCGGCGCCGTGTGCCTGTGTACAAAATCCTCCTTCACCGGAGAAATCGACCGATAAAGTGAGTTGGCCGGGGCCAGCGCCAACTGGTCCCCGGCCTGTTATCAATAGCTAACCAATAGAATACTAATAACGTGAATACCAATACAACAAACGAACTTTCCAATCAAGCGCCGGGCAATCCGTTTGCCGTTCAGGCTTCCGCCGGAGGCGGGGCCCTGGCTGCCATGACGAGCAATGCAGCCGTTACTTCCGTGCTGGCATCCATTTGGATTGCCAAGCAGTTTCCGCGGAATTTGGCCGAAGTGACCTTGAGGATGAAGCAGGCTTGCGATCAACCGAAATTGGCTCAGTCCGCCACTTATTCCTACCCTCGCGGAAATACGACCGTGACGGGCCCCAGCATCCGTCTGGCGGAGGCGCTGATCGGGGCCTGGGGGAATGCGGAAGCCGGATGGAAGGAGGTTGCCCGGCATTGGGATCCCAAGGGCGCGGATGGAAGCGGCTGCAATGTGTCCGAATGTCTTGCCTATTGTTTCGACAAAGAGACCAATGTCAGGAGGGAAATTGCTTTTTCAGTTCCTCACACCCGCGACAAGAACGAGTATGAGGACGGTAAGAAGGTGATGAAACGTGTTGCTTTGGACAGCGAACGGGATATTTACGAACTCTGCGCGAATATGGCTTCCCGCCGAATCCGCGCCTGCATTTTGCAGGTGCTTCCCGGGTGGCTGACGGATGAAGCGATGGAAGCTGTGAAGATTACGCAGGAGAACGGATTCAAGCGGAGTAAGGATGATATTCTCCGCTCTCTGGAAGCTAATTTTTTAGTCTATGGAGTGACGCGTTCCCGGCTTGAAGCCAGGTTGGGTCACAAGCTGGAAGAAATGTCCGTAAATGAATTGCGGGATTTGAGCAATGTTTATAACGGCATTGTTGAGGGGGTAAGGAAGGTTAGAGACGAGTTCCCCGCAGACGACCAGCCCGCCCGTGAACCCTCCCTGCCGAAGACTCCTGCATCTGCCCCCGCTCCAAAGGCAGATCCCAGGACGACGCAGGCCCCGCCGTCTGTAACCGCACCGATGCCGGAAGACGGTATTCCCGGCTTGGATGTGCCGGAGGATGTGCCTTCCTTTGGTTCTTTTGAGCATTAATCCCTGACTACTGATTGACTATGTTTGATACAGAGATCATCGAGGACGAACGTCAGGGGCTGCCCAGCGCGAGCGGGATGCAGCGGCTTTTCCTCTGCCCCGGAAGCTGGAATGCAGAAAGGAAATGCCCGATAGACGAAGAGAGTGAGGACGCCGCCATGGGAACCATGCTGCACGCTCACATGGAACAGGGGACAACGCCGGAAGACCCGGAGGACGCCGAGGCCGTGGCCTGGTGCCGCGAGATGGAAAAGGCCCTGTGTGAAAAGCACTTGGGGATGAAAGAAAACTGGACCGATGTTCAGACGGTGCGGGAAGTGCGTCTATTTGAACGGGACCGTCTGTTTTCCGGAAAACCGGATATGGTGGCTGTTTGGGACCGCAAGGCTTTGGTGGTGGATTACAAATTTGGACGCATTCCTGTTTCTCCAGCGGAGTGCAATTTGCAGTTGAGCGCCCTGGCCGTGCTGGTGATGGATATGTTTGAGGATGGGGCTGTGGACGAGGTGTTTGTGTGCATTTTACAGCCTTACGCGAGCCGGAAGGAGCCTGCCGTTTGCCGGTACACCCGCGAGAGCGTGGAGCAGGCGCGGGCGTTTTTCCGGGCCTGCATTGAGCAGGCGCAGGATGAGCACGCCCCGTTGAAGCCCAGCGAGAAGGCTTGCCGGTATTGCCGGGCCCAGTCTTCCTGCCCGGCGGTGAAGCTGGCTTTGGTGCAGGTGACGTCCGGGGATTTGACGGCCTCATGGGAACAGTGGTCCCCGGAAAAACGTAGAGAAGCCTACGACCTCGCTCAACTCGCCAAGAAATGGGCCGCTTCTGTGGAGGCGAAGGTAAAAGCCGATTTGAAGGCCGAACTGGAAATTCCAGGGTTGTGTCTTACTTCCGGGAAGAAGGCATTTACGGTAACAGACCCGGCAGCCGCTTTCAATGTTTTGCATGAGCTGTTCCCCGATTCTATCGGGGCGGCTGCGTTCACCTCTTGCTGCAAAGTGGGGATTACAGAGCTAGATAAGCTGGTGCACTCCGTCAGAAAGCTCCAAGGAATCCCGACCACTGTGGACGAATCGAAGAAATGGCTGCGGAAGACTCTTGCCGGGTGTGCTTCTACGAAGGTTTCCGAAGGCTCCGTGAAGGAGATAGGGGGAGGTGCGGCATGAGCCGAGACGAATTCACGCGGGCGTGGATAACGGAGAACGCTATCGACGTGTTAGACCGTTATCAAAAAGGCATTTTAACCATCCGTGCACTGCATTATCAGCTTGTGTCCATGGGAATGACCAACAGCATCAAGCACTACAAGCGCGTTGTGGCCGCCATGATCGAAGCGCGTTGGGCCGGACTGGTCGATTTCGATGCTTTTTCCGACCTTGACAGGACGATGGTCGGCAAGACGGATTATGAACAAACCAACCTTGACGATTCTATCGACAAAGCCAAGGAGCAGATTCAGGCATGGATGGATCTCTATTGTAAAAACCGATGGGAGAACCAGCCGTATTATCCCGAAGTATTTATCGAGAAGAAAGCCCTGCAAGGCGTGTTTCAAAGCCCGTGTATGCGCTATGATGTCGCCCTTGGAGCATGCAAAGGGTACCCCTCCCTTACGTTTTTGAACGAAGCCACACAGCGTTTCCGGGAAGCGGAGGAAAGAGGGAAAATGCCCGTCATCCTGTATTTTGGGGATTACGACCCATCCGGTGAGGATATACCGCGGGCCATTGAGGAAAATATCAGGAAGCTTGGATGCGAAAGCATCGAAGTCCGACGTATCGCTCTGATGAAACACCAGGTTCTTGACTGGAACCTGCCTCCGGCTCCCGCCAAGGAAACGGACAGTCGCACGGCCAACTGGGACGGGTTGGGCCAGGTGGAACTTGATGCCGTCATGCCCGAGAAGCTCCAAAGGTTGTGCACGGATGCGATTGAAGAATTGTTTGATCGCAGTCTGTACGACGAGCTGAACGAGCAGGAATCGGAAGAAAGGAGCGAATACCGCGCGAAATTACGTGAGTTTGTAAGCAGCATTTAAAGGGAGATATATAAATGGATTCACTAAAAATTACCTTGCCTCACACGCCGCGGTGTTTGTCCCCCAATGCGAAGGCCCCTCTCACTCAGAGGGGGGCCATTGTGGCCGGTTATAAGAAGACGGCGGCCAAGAGCCGCGCCCGGAATATAGCCTGGGGCAGGACTTATGAAGCCCTGAATGGACGCAGGATGACACCGACGCATTACCGGGTGATCTGGTTTTTCAAGGGGCCGAAGCCGGATGCGGATAATTGCCTGGCACGCTGCAAGGCGTATCTGGACGGGGCCTGCAAGGCCATGGGGATTGACGACAGGACGCTGGACTGCGCCGGGATTGACCGCGTGCATGATCTGGATAGGGCCGGACAAGTAGAAATTGTGTTCGAAAGGAGGGAACAATGAAGATTTCACTAAAAAGAATAGTGCTCCTGAAACAACAGGAGCAAGAGCTTCAAGATAGACTTGAACAAATCCGAGAAGAAATACGTTTTATTGAATCTTTAAATGAAGAGCAGTTAGCTTTTTATGAAAAACGTACATTGGGAAGGAATATTGGCGCTAGAGATAATTCCGAGCAAGCCAGCTTTAGAAAATACGTTAAAGAAGAATTAAAAAAACAGGGAAAGAATACTGTTTGGCTAGCTGGGCAAATTGTATACGGAGACAAAAATATTACCGAAGAAAATATAAGAAAAATAGAAGCTGTATTGGAGAAAGGAGGCCAGCAATGATTAACATCCTCTTATCCGTCAGGCGGCCTTTCTCCGGGAAAATTCTGTCCGGCGAAAAGAAATGGGAACTGCGTAAAAATGCGCCACGCCTCAACAAAGGCGACTCCGTCACACTGTGGCTTTACGAATCCGGCAAGGACGGGGAACGGGCAATCATCGGCAAGTGCCGGATGGTTTCCTATGTGTACATGCGCCACATGCCGTTCCGCTGCATCCCTGGAGACCTTATCGAGGACTTTTGCGTAACGGGAGAGCGCCTGCGAGATTACCTGCCCTGCTACGCCTGGGGCGTCCAGGACCCCGTGAGGATTTCCACAGCGCCGCTCTCTGCCATTGGGCTGACCCGTCCGCCGCAGAGCTGGCAGTATATCACGGACGAGCAAGCGGCGATTTTGGAAAGGAGGATGGAGGCATGAAAGCCATTCTTGACGCCTGTTGTGGTTCCCGCATGTTCTGGTTTGACCGCCGCCATCCTGACGTGGTGTTCATGGATCGCCGGGAGGAAACGCACACGCTTTGTGACGGGCGAACCCTGGAAATCAAGCCGGACGTCGTCGGGGACTTCCGGGAGATGCCTTTCAGCGACGGGGCGTTTCGCCTTGTCGTGTTCGACCCTCCGCACCTGATTCACGCCGGGGAATCGTCCTGGCTGGCCAAGAAGTACGGGAAACTGGACCGGAAGACATGGAGGGGTGATTTGAAGGCCGGATTCCGGGAGTGTTTCCGGGTTTTGGAACCGGGCGGCGTTCTGGTGTTCAAATGGTGCGAGGATCAGGTTTCAACCGCAGAAGTGCTGAAACTGGCCAGCCATGAACCTTTGTTCGGGCACCGCCGCGGGAAGACCGTCTTCCTGGTATTTATGAAATCTACAACCCCCAACTGACGATTTTTGATATGGCACGTAAACCAACATCTTTAATACCGAGGACGCACCGGGAACTGTGTGAAATCGCTGAACGCTGGCTCCTGGGCTCCCAACGTTGCCGGGTGGCGATTGCTGAACCGAACTGTATCGTTACAAACGAGCAGCCCGATGCTATAGGTTTCAAGAGTTCGGGTAGCATTTTGGTTGAGGCGAAAACCAGTCGGGCGGACTTCCGAGCAGACCTCAAAAAGCCATTCCGCGTCTATCCTAAAGAAGGTATGGGTTATTGCCGCTATTACATCTGCGAGCCAGGGATCGTCATGGAAAATGACCTGCCGGAACGGTGGGGCTTGTTGCATGTCCTACCTGGTGGACGGGTTCGGATAATACGGTACAGCAGAGCATTTCCCGAAGCAAATTACGCCGAGGAAAGAAATCTGCTGGTCGCATGTCTCTATATTCTGAAACCTCTGAAAATTAAATCAATTATTGATGGGGATATTTTTTCAATAGGAAAGGAGGCAAGTTAATTATGCCTACACGATTGATCAGAGATGCTATTTTGACATCAGGGCGCGTCGCCTCTCTTTCGTGGGAGGCCGAGGTGTTCTACCGACGCTTGATGTCTGTGGCAGACGATTACGGCCTTTATGACGCCAGGACGCCCATTCTCCGTTCTGCGCTGTATCCTCTCCAACTCGACAAGATGAGCGAGTGCAATATTCAACGCTGCCTCTCCGCGTGTGAGGCCGCGGGGCTTATTCTGCTTTATTCTTACAATGAGAAGCCATACTTGATGATTCTGGGGTTCGATCAGCAGGGGAAGTCCATGCCCAAATGGCCGCTTCCGAACGGTTACGAAGTGCTGAAAGTTTCCGACAAGAAATACGAACTGCGGAAACTCGTAACAGGTCGTAACGATTCGCCTCAACCCGTTACTTATGCGAATGCGTATTCGGAGACGGAGACGGAGACGAAGACGGATGCGAATGCGAAGAAATTACCTGTAAGCCGAGGCATAGAGCAGTTCCCGCGGGACGCGGAGGATGTGCGGCTTTTCATGGCGGCCCAGCTTATGGCTCCCAAGGGAGACGAGTTGAAACGGTGCGCAGAGTCGTTTTTTGATGATTTCAGCGCCCGTGGCTGGCGGGACAGCAAGGGGATTCCTCTTGCCGATTGGAAGCCGGCAGCCCGGAAGTATGCCCGTTCCTGGGTCACGAATAATGCGCAGCGGGGACATCAAGGTTCGTCTGGGCGGAATGACGCCAATGCGGGAAGGAGGTACGAATGATGGATGATATTCAACGTTTGGCCGGGCAGGTTTCCGTGATGCCTTCCCAGGACGGGATTGTCCGCAGTTACAAGCCGGTACGGTACGATATGGGCGGGTTTGACGAGTCCGTTCACCCGGAGGTGCAGGCCATGCACCGGGAAGTGCAGTGGTTTATTAACGATATCGTTAATAAGGTTCGTCCGCGCCGCTGGCTGTCCCTGCTGGGGGCTTCCGGGGTGGGCAAGACGCATCTGGCGGAGGCTGCCAGGGATGCGCTGACTAAATCACGCCCCACGTTGCCCATTCAGCTTTGGAAGTGGCAGAAGGTGGTTTCCATGCTTCGTTCCGGGGATTGGGCGTTTATTGAATATTTGGTTAAAGAGGTGTACGTGCTGATTCTGGATGATATTGGCGCGGAGAATACTTCCCCCGCTATTCTTTCCGCCCTGAACCGTGTTGTCGATGGGCGGCTGGGGAAATGGACGATGCTCACGTCTAACCTGCTGCCGGAGCATATCGGGGAACATCTGGATGCCCGGATTGCCTCACGACTCTACCGCGGCAATAACGTGGTGTGCCGGGTCAAGGATGCGCCGGATTATTGTTTTGAACGGTATATGAGAAGGGAGGAAGGGAGATGAAGCAGTCAGAGTTTCTTTTCTCAAAAAGGATGAGGCTGAAAAATGTTCTGCGTGCCCTGTTGCGCCAGAACAGGGAGTGTTCCATTTCCATGTATCTTTTGTTGCTCGAATTGGATGAAGGGGAACTTTCTTCTTTGGCTTTGGAGCGCCGCCTTGGAATCAAGGCTGTGCGGATGCTTATTCACGAGGCACAGAACCGGAAAGACCGCTGGATTACATACAGAGAGGAACCGGGCAGCGGCAAGATGTGGAGGTTGACAAAGGAGGGACGAGGCGTGTTAAATCGGATGCGGAATCAAATTGGCGAGATATGACGGAAGCCGGGTTGAGCAAAGAAGAATTGGATTGGTGCGCCCTGGTTGTTACGGGTGTGACAAGGGGCGAGGCTGTCAAAAAGGCATTTAACAGGAGCGATTTATCGGACGCTGCGGCAAGGCAGAAGGCATCAAGGCTGTCACGAAAGCCGGAAATTGTCACAGAACTGTCACGCTTGAGACAGGCAACGGAGCAGGCGCCGGCGTTGCGGAAGGATCTGCCGGCCATTCTGACGCGGCAGGAGGTAATGAAGAGGGTGCTGGACGTGGTGGAGGATGCGGAGCGGGACGGAGATAAATTGAAGGGTCTGGAGCTTTATAGCAAGCTGGCTGGATATTCCCAGCCGGAACAGGCCGTTCAGGTGAATGTGGCCGTGGGGACTTCTTTTTCCGCCGTGATGGAGTCGATCGAGAAAGGGGGAGAAGTCTAAGAAGTGCCAAAAAATAAGAATCTATTATTCTTGTAATAGATTTTTTTGCAAAAAGTATAAGAAGAATTAAAAAATGTTTTTATAATTTTACAGATAACAACGAAAAGGAAGTCCCTTCTTCGTGATGTTATCAAAATATAAATTATTAAAAATCATTCAATTATGAAATTTATCCACAAAAGTATAAATGACCATTTAGGAAATGAAACTACCGAGTTTCAATTTGTAAATGGGAAAATGACAGCAGTAACAAGTACCTATTATCCTGTTGCGGAGCTAGCTCCACGCGAAAAAATTACGCGTCGCCCTATAAAAAATATGGTGACGATGTGGGAAAGTTCTACAGGAAACTGGGTTCGTATTGTAACTGCTGTTAGATAATCCTGTATTGTACTGTTTTTCTTAAACAGTATTCCGCGCCCTGCTTCTTTTCAGAAGCAGGGCGTGTTTTGTTCCTGTACGGAGAATTGTAGGATTCCCTATATAGCGGCGGATCTGGGGGCGTGGCATGGTGGCCTTTGTGGATGCAAATGATACTCCTTTGACGCCGGATCAGGCGGGTGTGCTGAAAAGGTTTCTTTCCGATTCTGCCGCCCGGCTGAATCACCTGTACTGGATTATTGACAAGGATGGGCGCCCCGTCCGGTTCAGGATGAATTGGGCGCAGCGGGAGTTGCACGATACGGCCCATACGCGCAATAATATTTTGAAAGTGCGCCAGTTGGGGCTTTCTACGTATATTGCCATGCTGATTCTGGATATGTGCCTGTTTCGCCCGCAGTTTAAGGCGGCTATTGTGGACAAGACTCTTACGGACGCGGAGGCGAAGGTCGCGAAGATTGCGTTTGCCTTTCAACGGCTGGACAGCCTGCCGGAGAATCCGACGGATTTGGATGTGGAGCTGTCTCGGATTGGATCCATGCTGAAAGCGTACCATGCCGGCATTAAAATCAAGCAGCAGTCCATTGAATTCGCCAATGGCTCGTCAGTGATTGTGAGCGCGTCCGGGCGCGGCGGCACGATGCAGTTGCTGCATGTTTCCGAGCTGGGGTACATTGCGGCGCATGATCCGGTACGGGCCACGGAAATTATTACCGGGTCGCTTAATACGGTAGGCAAGAATTGCCGTATTTACATGGAGTCCACGCATGAGGGTGGGAAGTACGGCATCAATTACGAGCAGATTATTGGGGCTATGGATATGATCGGCAAGCCGCTTTCCCTCCTGGATTTTAAGTTCTATTTTTTCCCCTGGTTCCGGCACCCGGAATATATGCTGGAAGGAGAACCCCATCCAACAGCGGAACAGCTCAAATATTTTTCCTCTATCGAAAAAGAATGCCATACCACGCTATCGCCTGGGCAGCGGGCCTGGTATTGCTCTATGGAGCGCGTGCAGCGCAGCCGGATGAAGCAGGAGTATCCTTCCACGCCGGACGAGGCGCTGAATCCTATTACGGACGGCACTATTTATTCTTCGCAGATAAACGCCCTGCGGGAACGCGGTCATTTGAAAGCCCCGTTCGAGCCGGATCCTCACCGGCCCATTTATACAGTCTGGGATTTCGGCATTGGTGATTACATGTCTATTTGGTGGGTGCAGCCTGACGGGCGCGGGAAGTGGCTGCTGCTGGATAATTATACGGCGCACCAGCAACCCATTTCCCATTATATCGGCGTGGTGAGGGAGCATGAAGCCATGTGGGGGCGCTGCGCAGGGTGTATTGTGCCGCATGACGGCGCCAGAAGGGACATTCACCTGATTCCCCAGGACGCGGCGCTTTCCGATGCCGGGTATTCCGTTACGCGGGTTCCGCGGACCAGTAATTTGTGGGCTTCTGTGGATAATACGCGGGAGTTTCTGCTTACGTGCATTATTCATGAGCGGTGTTCCGAACCGTCCGTTTGCGAGGGCGTGAAGTTTATTTCCGGGGTGGATGCCCTGTCCAATTACCGGCTGGCTCCGCCCGGCCCCAACGGGACGCTGGCTCGCCAGCCACTGCATGATTTGTGTTCCCACGCGGCGGATTCCCTGCGCACGTTTGCGGATGCCGTCAAGAAGGGGCTGGTGTCTCCGCTGCTGGGCTGGGCCAATAAGCCGAGGCGCAAGGAGCGCTCTTCTTATGTGGACAGGATGCTTTCTTAACCACGATTGATTGATATGAAAAGACTTGCATTTAACGGTGGGGAGATTTCCCCCGCAATGGCGTTGAGGGCGGACATGGATGTTTACGCCCGTTCCTGTTCCGAGTTGACAAATTTTGACGTAGCGGCCACAGGCGGCATTTCCCGGCGCCGGGGGATGCGCCATGTGGACGAGGCTATGGAGGGGTATTCCAGGCTGATTCCCTATACGTATTCCGGCGAGATTGTCTATTTGGTGGAGCTGTCGGCGAATAGGCTCCAGGTGAGGGACGGACATTCTCCGTTTGATGTGGTGGCCGCTTTCGACGGCGGGGAGGATTGGAGTTATTCTGATCTCGACCGCGTGACCTGGTTGCAGATCAATTCCCTGTTGTTGATTTGTTCGTCGTCCTGCCCGCTTATGCAGCTTAAGATGGACGCGGGCGGCCAGTGGTCATTTGCTCCTTATGAGTTCAAGTGTCCTCCCTGGCAGACTTCCGATTTGAGGGATCGGGAGGTTACGGTGAAGCCGACAGATGACGGGGGGATTTATTCAGTGGAGTTTGACGCGGAGGAAGAGGAGGACGAGACGGAGCCGGATGCGGGGGATTTGCTGCGCGCTTCCTATTATACGACCAGGGCGGAGGCGTTCGAGACGTCCTCCCAGCTCCGGGGGGGAGACTGGTTTACGTTCGGGCCGGGGTCATCCGGCATTACCCCGGCGTCTTCTCATGCCGTAGGGGATCGCCTTGCCGTAGCGTCCGATCTGGTTCACGAGTGTTTCGTGTGCATTGCCGATTGGCAGGGAGTCAGTGATTTCACGCAGGGGTGTTCTTCTCCGGCTAATTATAAGGAGAATTTTTTGAGGGCGGAGGATTTGACGGGGTTTGACGATGTGGACGCCATTTTCGAATTGTCCAGCGGGCAGACTTACAAGAGGGGGGATAAGGTGCGGATCAAGTCCGGGTACTGGTCCCTTTATACCTGTATCCGGGAGTTTTCGCCGGAGGATTATGTAGCCGGGTATAGTTCCCCGGCGGATTATTCTTCTCATTTTGTCCGGGGCTGCCCTGTGGGGGATGCTCTGCCCTGCAAGGGGACGTGGAAGTTTTATTGTTCCGGCACCTGGTACGGGGCTTACGAGGTGCGCCGCTCCTACGATTCCGGTGATCACACGGCCTCCTGGGAGACGCTGGGGGAATCCATTTCTTACATAGGTTCCCCGGAAAATAATATTGTCACGGGCACGGAGGAGAAGGAGGAGTGTTTTCTTCGCCTTTATTTGACTTCCATTCGCTACAAAGGGGCTTCTCTGTCCGCAGGCTGGCCACCGGATGAGTGTTCCAACCGGCTGATTGTGTCCGCCTACAAGCACGATATGCTGTTGAGGGTGGCGGCGGACGGTTTTTATCAGGATAGATCCGCCGTGCCCGTACAGTTGAGTTCTCCTTTGGTGACGGATGACTGGTCCTGGGGCGCGTTTAATTCCCGTTACGGGTACGCATCCCTGGCAGAATTGCATGAGTCTCGCCTTGTGCTGGCTTCTACAGCACGGCAGCCCCAGACGATTTGGATGTCACGTGTGGATGACCTGGATAATTTTGACGATTCGGAAACGGATGATTCTTCCCTGATGCTTACCATGTCCACGTCCACGCAGGCGGCTATTTGCTGGCTGTATTCCAGGGGGGATGATTTTCTTCTGGGCACGGAGGACGGAGAGTGGGTGATTCCCGGCAATGGTTCGGGGCTCGCGGCCAAGACCGCGCGCATTGTCAATTATGGCCGGACAGGTTCGGCCCATATTCCGGTCATCCAGGCCCAGGACCGCGTTCTTTATTGTGAGCGGGGTTCCGGGCGCGTGTACCAGTACGGGTACAACGATGAGATGAGGGGTTACAGGTCCGAGGATTTGACGATTTTTGCCGATCATATCGCCAAGGATGCGGGCGGCATTGTTTCCGGGACGCTGCAAAGGAAGCCCTGTTGCGTGGCATCCTTTGTGCTGGCGGATGGGACGATGGCGTTGATGACGTATAATACGTTTCATAATGTGAATGCGTGGCACCGCTACGTTACGGAAGGCAGGATTGAAAGCGCCTGCGTGCTGCCCAACGGGAATAACGCGGACCGGATGTTTTTACTGGTGAACCGGGAGGGAGGGCGACGCCTGGAGGTGATGGACGAGGATTCCCCTTATTTCGATTCGGACGGTCTGGATTACGTTTCCACGATGGAGACCACGGCGTTTTCTTCCATGGAGTACAACGAGAGGAAGGCTCCTTCGTCCGTCATGCACGCTTATATTGCGACGGATACGCCCGCGGATAATATCGCCGTTGCCACGGCCAAGACGGAGTATGTGGGGATTTCCTACACGGGGATTATTCGTCCGGGATGGGTTCAGATGGTAGCCAATGCCGGGTGGTCTGACAGGACACGCATTGGTATTAAGGTGAAGGGCGACGCTCCGTTTTCGCTGCTGGCCGTCCAGCTTTGAGTAATGTAGGGAATTATATATGGCGGCAATCAGGCGGATGCGGGCAGGATGGGCGTGCAGATGGACAAAGGGACGTTGTACAGATTGGCGGCATCTTACCTTGGCGAGTATTGCGTTAAGGAGGATACGTCTGTGTATCAGGCGTTGAACGACGTGGTTCAGCATGCCCTTGGGCTGGCCCTGGATTATACGAGCTGGCCGTTTGCGCTGGCACGGGTGACGCTGACGCCTGACGCGGACGGCGCTTTTGCTCTTCCTGCGGATTGCCTGGAGATCAGGGAGTGTTCTTTGCCTGCTTATGAGATGATCGGGCGCAAGCTTTATGCCAGGAATTTCATGGAGCATGCCCGTGTAACGCTGACTTATAAGAGTTCCGTGCTGGCGGATACAGTATGTCTGCCGGATTACGAGCCGTTTTTCTGCGAAGGTTGCGTTCTGCTGCTGGCTTCCAAGGCTGCGCCTCGCGTTACCTCCAATATGAAGCTGGCCCAGAGTTTGGAACAGGAGGCATACGGGAAGCTGTACCGGGCCAAGTTGAAGATTGTGCGCTCCACGGCGAGCAATGATCAGGAGCCGGATACCGTGACTGGCGGCAGCCGGGAAAGGAGGTGGCGCCGTGGGTGATTATCTCAATATGTCCGCCCAGGGGGCCAATTATTCCAGCCAGGCGGCGACGGCCAGGGCCAACGGGATTGCCCAGCGCCAACAGGCGTATGCGCATGCCTATAAGCTGGAGACCGACGCGGCCAACCAGAGCTATCTTGCCGCGGATAACATGATGACGATGCGGCGGAATCAGGCGGCAGCCGTAGATGAAGCCAGGCTTGCCAATGGAGCCAGCGGGTTTGACGCGTCCGGGGGCAGCAAGCTCCAGGCGGAACAGTCCGTGGCGGATGTGTTTGAACAGGCTATCGCCAATATGATGAGGTCCAACACGATCAGCGAGCAGGACGCCAGGATGCAGGCTCATGCTTTTCGCAGGCAGGGCGATACTTCTTTGAATTTGGGTAATATCCAGGCGGATTATCTGACCCGGATGTCCAGAATCAGCAGCAAGTATGCCCGCTGGGCCCTGGTGGGTTCCGGGTTGTCCACCCTGGGGCAAGTGGGAATGAAATATAATTGGGGCAGCAGCGGGAATCAGGACAGTTCTTCCGATATGGGGAGAGTAGGCGAATCAAGTTTTTAATAGTTAAAATATTATGGGAACAGAAGTAGCATTGGGAACAGCATTGTTAGGTTCCCTCGTGAGCGGGGCAACGGCAATAAAGAGTTCCAGAGACCAGAAAAAAGCGGCCCGCGCCGCGGCCCAGGCCGCAGCAGAAGCGGCGGATACTTCTGCCACTGTGAGCACGTCCCAGACGGCAGCCACCCCGACGGAGACCCAGGCAGGAAGCGAACGCGCCACCCAGACAGCAGCCAAAAGAAGGATGAGCGTGAGTGATACGGTTAATAAGTTTACGTCTAACGGCATGCGAAGAACATTGAATTGATTGACAGTTATGAGAGTTGTAGTTATTCCCGGAACCACTTATGCCGTTACCACGGCTACAGATTGCACCGTTTCCACTACGGACGGTGTCTTGATTGCTTCCTGCGCGGCAGGGGAGCAGACGCTTTTTGTCGCCCCCGGCGCGGAAGTGGAAGTGAGTGAAGATTCCGCCCTGGTCACGGAGTCTTTTAAGGGCGCCCCCGCCGGATTGTCTGCCGTCTGGGGCTCCATTAAAAAAGTTTCCGCCTCTCTGGCTTCCAAGCTTAATGTTTCCACATTCAACGCTCATCAAGCTAATACTACTGTCCACGTTACGGCTCAAGAGCGTGAGAAGTGGAACGGCAAGCAGGATAACCTGACGGATGAATCAGGCAATATGACGCTGGTCGGCAATATCACCGCGGCGGGAGGTACGTTTGACGGTACTGTCAACGCCAACGGCGGCGTCAACATTCCTCTGGCCGTGGGGGCGCCAACGGACACGGCAGCGGTTAATCGTTTTTTGGCTATGGGGCTGGCAGGAGCCGTGCAGGCGTTGATTCAGCCCCTATATCTTAAAACCAGCTCCATGCCCGTAGTGGGGAAAGGCAGCACATCTGTTCAATATGCCGGACTTTATGCAACCAGTTCAACGTCGGCAGCTTCCGGCGCCCCTGCACACAGTACGACCACGTTTACCTTTGAAGGGCCGCAGGGCCAGCATAATTACAGCTCTTTCGCGGGCTTTTCGATACCGCTGTCCGGTTCAACAGCGTCCAAATTTACCTTTGGATTAGGCCGCGGATCAAAAACGGTAAGAGGCGGCCTGACGATGGATTCATTTTCCATGATTCCAGGCAATAATCTGGCCGTCAATTATGGAGAGATTATCGACATCACAACCACAGCGGTCCGTGATGCTGTCCGGGGAGGTTACGTGCTTAGAGTGCGGGAGATTTATTACGTCTCTTCCGGTGATTCATGGCAGGTGAAAACTACGGCCAGCTTCATTCCGGCGACCAATAACCACCCATTTCCCGCCTGCCTCAACAGGCTCATTTTCATGCAGGAGGGGCTTTCAAGCATGTCGTCATACGAGGGGAAAGCGTCGCTTTATATTGAGCTGGGGGGAGGGCAGACAAACACTTTGTTCAAAATAGCCGCCCTCAGAGGCGTTTCAGGATATGAAGACGGGATAGGTTTTAGGACGCTGGTGGCGGATGTAGAAAATCCCAATTCCTGGACTTCTGCGGTTCGCACGGGAGCAGGCAGCCGCTACCTTTATGCCAATGGGTTGCGCAATCCAATGTACGCTGCATTGGAAGCAATGGCCGTCAATGCCATTGAATCCGAGGAAACGGCGGATTTTGTGGATGTAAATACCCCCTTAGAATCATGAATGCAGAAATACAAATACAATTTCCCCAGCCGGGCCAGTGGCAAAAATTCAGCATGACAGCCGTCTATCAGGACGCAGAGGGGTACACCCGCACCGACCGCTACACCCAAGACGACATCCCCGCAGAGCAGGCTCCGGCCATGTCGGCGGTAGTTGCCGCACTGGTGGGACTGGGCGAGGACTGGCAAGCCGTCCATGTATGGGCAAGGCTGGGAAAAGATGTCCTGACCCTTGCGGAGGATGGTGCCTATACAATGATTGATGCGGTGTCTTTGACCGTTGAGGCCGTCCATGCGGAGACCAAAGGCCGCAGGATATTTACGGTTTATGACTACCCGGAGTTCATCATTACCGACCCTGGAGCCGTGGCATTTTTTAAATACTTCACAAAGCAAAACCATGAGTAAATTAAGTGACGAGCAAAAGCAGGCCGCCCTTGAGGCGGGGAAGCAGGGCATGAAAGATGCCTACGAAAAAAGCAAAACTAAAACCGGCCTGAAGTGGTGGGAACGCCTTTTGTGGGTAGTCCTGGCAGGTGCTGCCTATGCGGCTTCCGCTCTGCTGGGTGGCTGCGGGCACTCCGTGGACGTGACGCCGGAAAAGACGGTGGTCTGCAAAGACGGCTCCTGCCTCGTCATTGAGCAGGGGCATATCTCCTACAGTCAGGCCCAGCCGGAAACGGACGTTCCGCCCGTCGTGCAAGTCATCCCTTCCAAGAAATAAGGCCATGTGCAAACCCCTCAAGGAATATCTGGGAGTGATCCGCGATTATACGCGTGAGATCGTCACTTTCGGCGGTTTTGTGATAGCCGTGTTCATCTACCTGGATTTCCGCGAGGTGGTGAAGGAACAGGCTACCAACGCGGCCCATACGGCGGAGATCCTGCGGACGATGGATACCCGTCTCCAGCATTTGGAGAATTACCACCAGCAACAGCTTAAACAGCGAGATTAATTCCAACTGTAAAGTTTTTCTTACAAGTTCCCTTTATCTAATAGCCAATAGTTTACAATATGAATCCTACAGAAAGAAAGATGGCCGCAGCTATCCTCCGGTTTGAAGACAGCCGCGTTACCGGGCCGGATTCCCTGCGCGTTTCCCGCCTTCCCGCCGCCGACAAGGGCGGCAAGTGGGAGATTTGCGGCATTTGCGACGGTATTGAACCGGCCGTGTTTAACAGATTGAAGGCCCTGCTGGATTCCGGAAGGCGTGAAGAGGCCTGGGAAGGTTGTCTCCAGTATGTCCTGGATAATACCGCCGCCGTGCGTTCCTGGCTGGGTTCCGACGCTTTTCCTGGCGTTGAATTCATCCTGCGGGATCATTTTTTCAATTCCGGGAGCAGGAATGCCGGGAAGATTTTGCAGCGCGCGCTGAATATTCACGGCGCCGGGCTTGTGGTGGACGGGATTGTAGGCCCCAGGACCCGGCAGGAGTTGCAGGACCAGCTGGCCGCCACGGGTGAAGCGGTGTTCCTTATCGCTCTGCAGGAGAAGCGTCAGGCGTTTTACCGCTCGTGCAAGCAGTTTCCTGTGTTCGGGAAGGGCTGGCTGAACCGCTGCGACGATGCGTTCAGCGTGGCGCAGGAGCTTGTTTAGGTTTTTATCATTGAATTAACATGAACGGATTGGAGTACAGCAGGTTGGCGAGGGCTGTCATTGACCAGAAAGAGGATCTGATGAATGAATGGGAGTGGCTTTCCAAGCGGATTTTGCCGCGTTCCCGTGATGTCCTGCGCCAGCTCAAGACCCCTGCCAGAGATTTCAAGCGGGAGAATTGCGCTAAAGCGTGTGAAGCTTTGCATACGCTGGCGGGAGCTTTTATTACGCATGTCACTCCGTCCGGCCAGAAATGGTTTGAGTTTGAAGATAAGAGCATTAAGAAGTCCAAAACGTATGAGAATTGGTACAGGCATGCCACGGATGTTACTTTGGATGCTTTGACCTCATCCAATTTTTACCCTTCCCTCCAGGAAACCCACGTGGACCGGTGTTTGTTCGGGACGGGCTGCATGCTGTGTGAGAGCAAGAAGAGCGGAGGCTTGTCTTTCAAGCATATTCCCATTGGTTCTTATGGCATTGCCGAGGATAAGGAGGGCAATGTGGATACGGTTTGCCGCTCATTCAAATATACGGCGCATCAGGCAGTTCAGGCATGGGGCATCAAGAGACTTCCGACGGAGGTTCGGGAGGCTTTCAACAGGCCGGAGAGGCGATTTACCGAAGAGTTTGAGTTTCTGCACCTGGTAATGCCGCGCAAAGGGTACACGCTGGGCAATGGCAGAGCTGATGTTCCTCCCAGGAAGATGCGTTTTGCTTCCGTTTATCTTTATAATGGAGGCAGTATGCCTATTGTTGAGGAGGGGGGATACCCGGAGTTTCCTTATTTGGTGAGCCGTTTTCTCAAGTGGGATAACGTTTGGGGGTATCCTGCCGCGCGCAAGTGCCTGGACGAGCTGGAAGCCGTGGTGCGCATGTACCGGCATTTGGATAAGCTGGCCGAATTGGCCGTTTATCCACGCTTTTTTGTGGATGCTGAACAGGAGGGAGATATTGATTACCGTGCCGGGGGTGAGACAGTGATTGATCGGAGTATCGCCGGGTTGAACTTGCCCCGTGAATGGGGCATCAATGGCCGTTTGGATTGGGGATTGGAGCATATCAAAGAACTGGAAGGGAAGATTGAGAGCGCTTTTTTTGTTCCCTTCCTGCGGGTGATTTCCAGTGTGGACCGGCAGATGACCGCAACGGAGGTAGTGGCTCGCCAGAAGGAGCAGGTGATTGGCATCAGCGCGACGTTCAGCCAGTTTGTCTATGATTTTAATGTGTTCCTGGAACGGATTTTCGCAGAGTTGTTCAGGCAGGGCGCTTTTAATTCTGACGCCGCGACGCAGCCCAAGGATTTCATCGTAGAGGCGCCGGACGGTATTGATTATTCCGTGACGGTTCCGGGCGTGTCCTACAAGGGGGTCATTTCCCAGTCTATCGAGATGGCTCAGCGGCAGAGCATGGATTACGCCATGCAGACGGCAGCGCAGTATATTCAGTTTACTGGCGATCCTTCCGCCATGGATTGCATCGACATCAGCAAGGCTATCAAGTTCCTTTTCAAAGTTTCCGCCGCCCCCTCCGAAGTTTACCGCGACAAGGCGGAGATTGAGCAGGTGCAGACGGACAGGCAGAAGGCCCAGCAGCAACAACTGGCGTTGATGGCTTCCCAGGCTGCCAACCAACAGAGCCAGGCAGTAAGGAATGTTTCTGAATAACCATGATTGACGACGAAACAGAGAAGAAGGCCGCCATTCTGTCCGCGATTCGCCGCAGGCGCAGGTATTTGGCGGAACATATAGACGAACAGTGCATCCGCTTCATTGAAGAACGATTCGGATGCGATTTGCCCTGTTTTCAGAAGAGGTCCGACGGTTCTTTTGATCCGCTGGACGCCATGCGCAGAGATGCCTACCGGGAAGTAGTTCTTTTTTTACGCAGGGAGTTGTCCCTTTACCAACAACAGAAAGACCATGACTGATACAACCACTGAAAGCAATACGGGCGGAGCTGATGCTACCGCTACCGCCGCCGCAGAAGAGAGCCAGACGATTGCCCAGGAGATTTCCGCAACGGATTCTTCCCAGCAACAGAGCCCGCCCAGGCAGGAAAGCCCGCAGGAGGAGCAGAGAATTCCTTCCAGCGTGAAGGATGCCTATCGGGTGGATGCAGAAGGGGGGGATGAAGAGGAGCAGCCGGAGAATACGGAACAGGGAAAGGATTCCGAAGAGGAACAGCCTTACGCCATTGAGTGGCCGGAGGGGTACGAGGCTACGCCGGAGTTTGAGGCTGTCGCGGCGGAGGCCGCCAAAGGAAGCGGCCTGGACGGGAAGACAGCCGGCCTTTACACATCCCGCGTTCTGGACGCCTTGAATGAGGCGGAGGTGAAGAATATGGAACGCATGGATTCCGAACTGAAGGAGGAGTGGGGGGGCGATTACAATACCCGCATGAAGGAGTGCAAGCGCTTTCTTTCCCGGCACGCGAAGGCTTCCGGCCTGACGAATGAGGATATAGCGGTGTTGCAGAGCCCGAAGGGGTTCAAGTTGCTTTATTCGTTCATGAAGGCTACCGGGGAGAGTCCGGCCCACATGGGCAAGGCCGACGCGTCCGCGCAGAGCTGGGCCCATGAAGCAATGAATAATCCGGCTCACCCGGATTACAAGGCGCTTCACGAGCTGAACGATCCGCGGCACGACGAGGTGACGCGGCGCTGGTATCGGGCGCAGGGTGCTTCCGGCATTTAATGTAGGGAATTATATATTTCAGGGATTTGTTTTTTCTGATGTTTTGAACATACCAACACGGAGTAATTATGGCAGTAGATAAGACTCAATTAGAAATGGTGCGTAATAAGTACGGCACCGAATGGGACCACGATTGGCAGCAGCTTACGGAACGCGTGAGGCCTTACACGACTTCCGAACCGCGCGTGGCCGGCAAGTATTTCGAGTTTCCCCGTATCGGCGGAACCGAGGTGAAGGAGTATAACGATACCCGCCACAAGGTGGAGTTCAGCGATTTGAATTTCGGCAAACGCGGCATGCGCTACCGCAAGTTTTATAATGCGATTCCGCTTTCTATTGATGAGGCGGACGACATGATGGATCTGGATTACACGTTCGCGCAGATTAAGGAGGCGCAAAAACCGGCTGCGGCTCGATTTATGGATGCTATCGCCCTTGGGGTTATCAAGGATAAGGGTACCGGCAAGTGGCGCCTCAAGACTTCTGATGATGAAGGGTTTTGCGGTGGTATTCTCGGCACCAATTATGGTGGTGACGATGGGGTGAAGTCGTTCGATCTGGATTTGACTTATGATTCTTTCCAGAATAGGAAGGGCAATCTGATTCCTGTGGATTATGCCACGACGGGAACCGGGGTTTCCAAGAGTTTTGCCGGAACGTTTATTGACCGCCTGACTTATGTTAAACGTCTCCTGGAAGAGAAGGAGGTGTTTAACGGCGTGGAGAAGGGGGAAATCTGCGTGGCAATTTCTCCGGCGGTCAAGCAGTTGCTCCAGTCTCTGGAACTTCGACTGAACCGTGATTACGGGTTTAACAAACTCGGTGAAGCCGGTAATTCCACTTACAATGAGAGCCTGAATATTACGTTTCTTGTTACCAACATGCTTCCCACGATGGATACGGAGAATAAGGAAGGTACGGACATTGCCGGCGCCCGCATGTGCTGCGCGTGGCTGCGAAGCCGTATCAAGTTCGGCACCTGGCGCGATACCATGTTTACCATGAAGGATGTTGACGATATGGTTGATGTGGATAATTATCTGCGCGTGAAGGGCAAGGCCGGTTGCGGACGCATGGACGAAGATACGGTGTTTGTGTTGCCGGAAGTGGAGGTTCTCGGCGCGTAAGCGTTTTTCTTCCTGGTTATTGCAGTGCATCAGGCCGCGTCCCTGGCGAGGGGCGCGGCTTTTTTACGAGTTGAGTTCGTCCGCTATTTTGTCCATGGCGGCCTGTACGTCCCCGGAGTCGGGACGGAAATAGACGCGTTCTATTTCTTCGGAGTCATGGCCCACGATGAACCGGCAGAGGTCCGCCGGCACTCCGGCCAGGCGCAGGACCGTGACCGCCGTTGCCCGCAGGCTGTGGAAGCTTTTTTCCGCCAGTTGCCTGCGGTCGCCGTTTTTTTCTTCTGTCCTGGGGGCAATGATGCCGTGCTGGCGCAGCAAGTTGGTGAATTCCAGGGAGAGCTTGCCGCTTTTGCCGCCTCCCTGGGCGTGTTTCATGGCGGCCAGCGGGAAGACAAATTCGTTGATTCTTCCTTCCATTCTCCGTTCCAGGATTTTTTTCAACGGGGCAATGAGCGGTTTGTTCATCCGCCGCTTGGTTTTTTCCGTCCTCATGGAGATCAGGCCGCCGTCCATGTTGATTTGTTCCCATTTCATGGTGGCTATGTCTCCCAGGCGCTGGCCCCCCGTGTAGAGGCAGACGTGTACCATGTCCGGCCATTCGCCGGGGAACCGGTTGAGGATCGTTTTTACCTCGTCCATGGTGAAGGCTGCCCGTTCCTGTTTTTCAGATTCATGTTCGGTTTTGGTGGGCTTGACGCCGCGGAACGGGTTGCGAGGAATGAGTTCCCGGTCAAGCGCCGCGTTGAAGGCCCCTGACAGGGTTGCTACGTACCGGATTACGGTGCCGGGGGATACCCGTTCCATTTCCCGCTGCACGAAGTCCATTGCCATGCCCTTGCTGACGGCGGAGAGGATCATGTCCCGTCCGTCCCCCAGGAAGTCCAGGAAGCGGCGCACTGCCACGCCGTCCCTTTCCAGAGCCCCGCGTTTGTTTTTGCGGGCGTCCAGCCAGCTTGTGAGATATTTGTTTACCGATATTCCTCCGCGCCGGGCTTTCAGGGCCGCCGCGCTTTCCCCGGCTATGGCTTTTACTTTTTCCACGTCGAATACGCCAAACCGGATGTCTTTTTCCATTTCCTCCGCCACCAGCCGGGCGCGGGCTTCATGTTGGGCCATGGCCGCCCGCTTGTTGGCGCCGGGCATCAGCGCCTTGGGAATCACGTCAATTCCGGTTGTTCTTCGGATTTCCTTGCCGTCCAGGGTCCGGCAGATGGCTACCCATTTGTTCTTTCGCTTGATGATTCCTGCCATGCTGTACATTCTTTATACCATGTACAGTGAGGTGTCCAGTAAGCTTTCCGTTTTCTAGCGTGTTCTGGCGTAAATAAAAGCACGGAAAACCTTGTAAAATCAGGCTTTCCGTGCTCTAGCGTGATGAAAAACTGGCGGAGAGAGTGGGATTCGAACCCACGGTGGGTTGCCCCACGGCGGTTTTCAAGACCGCTGCATTAAACCGCTCTGCCATCTCTCCATGCAACAAGCGCGAGCACAGGCTACCGTAACGAAGGCGGTTCTGTAAAGTCCTATTCATGTCTTTCCGGCATGTTTGCGGGAACAGCCCGTTTTCCCAAATGGGAGACTGCCGCCTGTTCCCGCGGCATCAGGGCAGGAATTCTCCCGGCAGGAGGCTGATGAGCCGCATGGCGCATTTTCGGGGAGCGTCTTCGGAAGTGTCTATGGAGAAATCATGCGGGAAATGGCGGTGGATGCCCGCGTGCTGGCGTTGGGCATGGGCCGGGGCTGGGGTCCGGTCAGTGCGGCGCCGCTCGCGCTCCAGCAGAACATCTTGACGGCATTCCACTTTGACCAGGATGCGGGGGATGCCGTCCAGGCGGTTCAGGAGGTCCTGAATCCAGTGGGGGGATTCGCCGATGACGTGGTCCACGATGACCAGGGCGCCTTTCCGGGCCGCCTCTGCAATGGCGGCGTGGAAAGATTCAATGAAGGGCAGGCCGGATTCCCTGACGGCATCCAGGGCGGTTTCATGCTTTCCCCGGCTCATGGCCAGATAATCGTCCATGGAGAAAATCATGGCTTCCTCTTTCAGCAGAAGCCGCAAGTTCCGGGCCAATGTGCTTTTTCCCGCGCTGGAGGCTCCGTTGAGCAGGATGACGCGCCCGCTCTGCGGTCGGGGCGCTTTCCGTTTCTCCGCAAGGCCTTTCTTCCCCATGGCCTTATGGCTTTCCGGACGGCTCGCGGAGGTGTTTTGATCGCCGTCTTCCGTCCGGCAGGTTCCGGCCCCTTCCATAAGGGAGGGGGCTTCCTGACGGGAGATGCAGGCTGGTTTCCTGAGGATGTCGGACGCGGCGGTCATGGAAGGTTCATGGGCATCATGAATAAAAAGATTCGTCAGGGCAATCATAAGAATGGCTCCGTGCGGACGGAATCGCCGCTGTTCGTGGCTTGCCGGGCAGGGGCGGGAGAGGATCTTCTTACGGAGCGGCCGCGGCGGCATGGATGCCGTCCGTCATGACTCCGTGGGGCATGCTGCGCCTTTTCCCGTCAATAACGGGGATGCCTCGTTCCTGCCGTCAGCCTTCCCGGCTGTCATTTGCTTCTTGCAGCGGGCGGGGGAGGCATGAGAGAGTCCGGCATGGCTTCTTCCCCGGATGTAGTAGAGTATATTTGTTTCCAGCTCCGGCATGCCGGGGATATTTCCTTCAGAAAAATGTTTGGGGACTACGGATTGTACTGCGGCCGGACATTCTTCGGTTTGGTATGTGACAACCGGTTGTATGTCAAGATAACGGAGCCGGGGTTGAAGATGTTTCCGCAACAGGAGCAGGGCTGTCCCTATCCCGGCGCCAGGCCGCATTTCCTGGTGACGGAGCTGGACGATGACCGGGCCATCTCCTCCCTTGTCAGGGAAACATGCTCCGTTCTGGCTGCTCCGGCGGTTCCGGAGGGGAGGAAGAAAAAGGCGTCCGGTGAGAAAAGAAGCAGGCGCCCTTAGACGCCTGCCGGCAGGAAATGGCTGCTTGAGGGAAAGGTTATTTCCCGGGAGTCTTCCAGAATAGGAAGGCCGCGTTCCATCTTCATCACTTCCTTTTTCACCAGGTCATAGAGCTGGGGAGGATAGCCCTTGGCCACGACTTTCCCGTTGGCTCCAATCAGAACGGCATGCGGCAGTCCGCCCGGGCAGGGGACCTCCGGAATGCTCAGACTCTGGTAAATGGGGAAAGTGATTTTCTTTTCTTCCAGGAACTGTTTGACCCTGGGGGACGGAATCTGGCAGTGGCTGCCTATGACGGTAAAGCCCTTGGACTGGAATTTTTCCTGCAATTCCTGCAGATGCGGCATGCTGGCGATGCAGGGCGGGCTCCGGGGCCGCTCCCGGCCGGGAAAGACTTGACAGTTTTTTCTGAGGGAGAGGCGTTTCAGGCAATATCCAGTCCCATAATGTAGTCTGTCATATAATACCCGTGTCCGATGTGGAAATCCCCGCGTTCCAGTTCCCGCATGCCCATGCGCTGATAAAATTCCACCGCCCGGGTGTTATAACGGTTCACATTCAGGCGCATCAGGCACGGTTCCGGATGGATGCTCCTGATGTAGCTGATAGCGTGGCGGAACAGAAAGCTTCCGATGTGCAGGCCCTGGAAGCCGGGCAGAACGTAGATTTTCTGCAAATGGAAGACGCCGGGGCCTTCCGGCTGGACGGACAGGTAGCCGCAGTCCCTGCCTTCATGGGAGACGATGAAGTACACGTGCCCCTCCTCCATCTGTTTTTCCAGGTTGGCGGGGGAATACATCCAGTCCATCATGAAATCCATCTGCTCTCTGGAAAGGAGGTTCCGGTAAGTGGCCGGAAAAGCCTGGCTGGCCAGTTCATGGATCAGCGTGATGTCGTCCTTAGAGGCTTGGCGGAGAGTCGGCATGTCAGGAATATTACACGGAAAAGCGCCGGATGAAAAGGGCCTCCTCCCCATTTCCTGCGGAATTTTCCGGCATGGCCTATTTTCCCCTACCTATTCCGGCGGAGACATCCTATGCTGAATGCCGCCGTTTTTCTGACAGCCTCCGGGAAATGCTGTTTTTATTGCGAACTTTGCATGTCCAGTCATGAAAGAACCCATCCCTATACAACAATGGCTTCCCGCGGGGCCTCTGAGGGACATGGGTGAAAAATATGTAAGCCAGCTTCCGGATGTGGCGCAAAATCCCATCGGTCCGGAATCCCTCATGCACCAGTCGGATCATTCCTGGTCGGAATACCTGGTGGCTTATTCCCTTCTGTACCCGGGAATAGCGATTATCCTGGCCCTGCTGGGAGGGCTGGGGGTTTGGGCCTTCTTCATTTTTTGCCGCCGCCGGGAATATGCCCACCGCATTTTCTGTTCCAAGTGCGGCTCCATGATGTACCCGTGCGGCCTGCACTGCCCGGAGTGCGGCACGTCCAATCCGTCCCCACGCGCCCTGAACTGGATAGGATATTCCAGGCTGCGCACCGTGGTTCCTCCCTCCGGATGGAAAAGGCATGAGGAAGTTCTCCGCAGCTACCGGCGGTGTTTTTACTGCGGGCAGCCGCTTCGTGAGCCCTCTCTTGACCAGAGCTGCCCCGCCTGCGGCAGGGCGGTGCTCCAGGGGGAGGAGTCCGTGGACCGGTATGATGCGTATATTGGCCGCCGCAGGGGGTGGACCTTCGCTGCCGTGGTCGTGCTGGGGGTGATTCCCATTTTGGGGCCGCTGCTGGCTTCCTCCCTGTACAAGAGAACGCTCATTAATCCGTATTCCCTGTACATGACCGTATACCGGGAAAGCTTCCTGATGGTGGTGCTTTTCCTGTGCCGCCATTTGTTTCGCCTGCTGCCGTTCATCGGCGTCATCGGCATGCCCATCCTCTGCGTGACGGAATACCACCTGTACCGGCGCATGTTCCTGTGGAAGGCGGAGAAACATGATTTCAGGGGGGAATGAAGCGGGAAGCTCTTTTCCTGTAATGCCTTTCCGGCGCCTCAGCGGAAAATTATGGGGCGCGGATCTGTTTGGAACCCGGGCAGCGTGTCGTTTGGTGAGATTCTCCTGATTAACGTCTTATATCTTATTGTATCAAGTATGACAAGGAATGCTTGGTTTTCTTATGGACTAAACTTACCTGGTACAGTATGTAGGAGGTGTTCCCCGGAGGGGGCACGGGAAGATTCCCCAAAGCCCCGCATATGGAGGAACAAAACCTGTAATATCAGTAATATCAATAAGATGAAAATGAAAAGAAAACTGGCATCGGTTCTGGCGAAGGCTTTCTCCGGAAAGTCTGTGCCGGAAAAGAAACGGGAAAGGGAGGCCAGGGCCTCCAGGAAACTGGAAGCGTGGCTGAAGACTTCCAGAATGCGCTCCTTCTAGGGAAGCGCCCACTGAAGTGAAAGGCGGATTCGGGCGCCGGGCGTCCGGTTCGCCGGCTGGGACGGGGATGTCATCTCCGTCCTGTTGTTTTTACCGGAAAAGGTATGTCTTGATGACAGTTGCGCCTTGACTACGGCGGTGGAATGTCCGTTCATCTGGACAGACATGACCATACCCGGAATTCTTGAAGAAAAGTTGTCCTCCGCGTTAAAAGCGGTGTTGGGGGAGGAGCTTCCCGCTGATTTTCACGCCTCGGTGACGCCCTCCGCTGATTTGCGGTTCGGGGATTACCAGAGCAACGCCGCCATGGTGCTTGCCAAGCGGTGCCGCACGAATCCCCGCGCGCTCGCCCAGCAGGTGGCGGACCGGATAGGGCAGGATGCCATGTGCTCCCTGGAGATTGCCGGGCCCGGATTCATCAATTTCCGCATCAGGCCGGAATTTTACGCAGCGCGCCTGCTGGCCATGCTGGCGGATGACCGGCTGGGGGTGGAAAAAGTGCAGGACCCCAAAACCATTGTCATTGACTTTTCCGCTCCTAACGTCGCCAAGCCGATGCATGTGGGCCATATCCGCTCCACCATCATTGGTGACGCCCTTTCCCGCGTGGCCCGCTTCGTGGGGCACCATGTGATTACGGACAACCACATTGGTGACTGGGGGACCCAGTTCGGCATGATTCTGTGGGGCTGGAAGAATATTCTGGATGAACAGGCGCTGGCCGCCAACCCCATTGACGAGTTGCTGCGGGTGTACAAGGATGTGAACCTGATGTGCAAGGAAAAGCCGGAACTGCTGGATACCTGCAAGGCGGAACTGGTGAAGCTCCAGGCCGGGGACGGGGAAAACCTGGCCATCTGGAAACGCTGCGTGGAAGTTTCCAAATCCGGCCTTTCCAAGATTTACGACCAGCTTGACATCCATTTTGATTACTGGCTGGGGGAAAGCTTTTACAATGATGCCCTGGCCCCGCTGGTGGACGGCATGATCGCCGCCGGAATGGCCCGGGAGAGCGACGGCGCCATCTGCGTGTTTTCCGACGGTTCCGTGCCTCCCAATGAAGACCCCTTCCTTGTACAGGACAAGGGGGAATGGCGCGCCAACCCCTGCATTATCCGGAAAGCGGACGGAGGCTTCCTGTACGCCACCACGGACCTCGCGACGCTGGACCACCGCATCAAGACGTGGGGCGCGGATTCCATCTGGTACGTGGTAGGCGCCCCGCAGGCCCTGCATTTCAGGCAGATTTTCTCTACGCAGCGCCGCCGCGGCATGGACGGGGACTACCGGCACATTGCGTTCGGCTCCATTCTGGGGGATGACCGCAAGCCGTTTAAGACGCGTTCCGGGGATACGGTTTCCCTTCAGGATGTGCTGGATGAAGCCATTGAACGCGCTGCCCGCGTGGTGGAGGAGAAGAGCCCGGACATGCCGGAGGAGGAAAAGAAGCGCGTAGCGGAAGTGGTGGGCATAGGCGCCGTGAAGTTTGCGGAGCTTTCCCAGAACCGCATGACGGATTACGTTTTCAACTGGGACAAGATGCTGGCCCTTCAGGGAGATACGGCCCCGTACCTTCAGAACTCCTACGTGCGCGTCCGCTCCATCTTCCGCAAGCTGGACGGCGGGCCTTTGGACTGGTCCGCCCCCATTCAGCTTTCGGAAGACGCGGAAATCCATCTGGCCCGGCTTCTGGCCCGCTACGGGGAAGTGGTGCCGCAGGTGCTGGACGACTGCCGTCCAAACATGCTGGCCGCCTACCTGTTTGACCTGGCCAGGGCTTTCCATTCCTTCTATGAGGCGTGCCCGGTCCTGAAGTCGGAAGGGACGGTGCGGCACTCCCGCCTGGCCCTGTGCGAGCTGACCGCCCGCACGCTGAAGCACGGGCTGGGCTTGCTGGGCATCCAGCTCCCGGACAGGATGTAACCGTTTCTTCCGTATGGCCGTCTCTTTCCTCCATGTCCTGCTGGCCGCCGCCGTGGCGGGGTGTTCTTCCGCCGCCGCGGACGGGGCACGCGGGTACTGGATGAACAGCCCGTCCCTGAACGGCTGGCGGGAAGCCGTCTTCCGCGCCGGCGTTCCGGCGCAGCCTGCCGTGCTGCCGCCCGGCGTGGAGCCGATGATGGTGGGTTCCTCATCTCCCGCCGCGCAAATGCTGGTGCTGGAGGGAATGACGCATCTGCTCACGTTCGGGGACATGCGGGCTTTCCTTAAATTTGACGCCGCTCTCCGTCTGGACCCGGACTGCCTCATGGCCCATTGGGGCAGGTGCATGAGCCTGATGGGCGCGGGACCCGCTTTCCAGAAACAGCGCGTCCATTCCATGAAGCGCATGAAAGAGCTGGCGCTGCGTCCGGACTGCCCGGAGCAGGAACGCGCTTATGCGGATGCCCTGGCAGTGCTGCTGATGGATGGCCCCGTGAAGGCGCAGGAAGCGTGGGAAACCATCTGTTCCACCTGGAAGCGCGACCCGTACGCCCCCCTCTTTTACGCCATGCTCCTGCGGGACGGCTTTGACGGGCAGGGCAACCCCGGAGAAGGGCAGAAGGAAGCCGTCCGTGTGGTGGAAGCCGTCCTGAAGGAACGCCCCGGTTCCCAGGCCGCCCTGTTCATGCGCGCCCTGCTGGAGGAAGTGGCTCCATCCATTTCTCCGGAAACGGTGGAAATCGCCCGCAGGGCCGTGGCCGCCAACCCCTTTTCCGCGTCCGCTCATCATTTGCTGGGCCATTGCCTGTTCCGCACAGGTGATTATGAAGGGGCTTCCGCCGCTTTCAAGGAGTCTGAAAATCTGTGTCTGGCCTGGGAAAAGGCGGAAAATGTGCCTCCCGCGCTGGATGACGCCTACTTCCGCTCCATCCTTTACCGTGCCGTTTCCGAATTCTGCGCCGGCCATTACAAAAAGGCGGAGGCCATTGCCTCCAGAGCCGCTTCCGTTCCCCTGGACAAAAAGCATCCGCTGGCTCCCGGAACCCTGCTTCAGCTATGGGAGGCTAGGACGCTGCCTGCGCGCCTGATGCTGGCCCGGCCTGTCATTCCCCGGCAGGCCCTTGTGCTCAAGGCTTTTCCGGGGCCTCTTCCCAAGGGATTTCCGGATTTGAGCAACGGCATGACCGCCGTGGCCTCCCAATACATGGGCGCATGTTACGCCGCAAGGCAGGGCAGAACGGATGCCGTGGCGTCCGCCTTTGACAAGATGTCCGGCATTCTGCGGCTGCTGATGGACGGCGCGGACGCCGCACGAAGGCAGATGAGCGTTTCCTACTGGGCGCGCTGCCTCCAGACGGGCAGCCTGTATTCTTCTGAAATCCGCTCCCTCATGTTTCCGGATTCCGCCAATGTCTGGATGTCCGAGGCCATACGGAGCCAGCGTTTTTCCTCCCTGCTCCTGCCTCCCGTAGTGCCATACCCTGCGGAATGGGTTCTGGCCCGCGCCTACCTGAAAGCCGGGAAATTCCGGGAATGCGCGGATATGTGCGAACAGGCGCTGAAACGCTTCCCAAACCATGCCGGAGTGCTGGAGACCCTGGACAAGGCCCGTTCTTCCGGAAAATAATCCGGAATAAGCGGTGGAAACGGTTCTGGCGCCCGGTTTTGGACTGGAAACGGCATTTCCCCGCATCGCGCTGGAACATGACGTCCAATCCCGGGGCAGGAAGCTTGTTCATCTTGAAAAATAAGCCTGCGGTGATAAAAAAGGGGCGTGAAGCCGTGCCCGAAAGGGCGGATTCCGTCCCCGCCGCATTCATCAAGATGCCCAGCAGGCCGCGGCCGTTCCGCCGGATGTCTCTGAAACATGGTAAGTTTTATTTTTTCATGGCTGTTGCGGCAAATGCCGGAACGCGGCCGTTTTCATTTTCAATAACATCATACATCAAGCAATATGAACCATCCCTATCTGGACCCCGCCTTTCTGGTTTCCTGGTCCCGGCTTACGCCGGAGGCCATCAAGCCGGACATCACGGAAGCTATCTCCCGCGCCAAAGAGAATATCCGGGCCATCTGTGACCAGCCGCTGGATTCCCTGACTTATGAAAGCACCTTCGGCGCTCTGGAAAAGGCTTCCGAGGACCTGCACCTGGGCTGGGGCCGCATCATGCACCTGGACTCCGTCAATGACGAACCCGCCCAGCGGGAGGCCATCGGGGAAATGCTGCCGGAAGTGGTGACCTTCTCCTCCTCCGTGCCTCTGAACCCGCGCCTGTGGACGGTGCTGAAAGCCGCGGCCTCCTGTGACTGGGTGAAAGACCTTTCCCCCGTCAGGCAGCGCTTCATTCAGGAAACGCTGGCGGATTTCCGCGAGAGCGGGGCGGACCTGCCGGACGACGTGAAGCCGGAATACGCGGAAATAGAAGCCCAGCTCTCCCTGAAGACCAAGAAATTCGCGGAAAACGTGCTGGACTCCACCAACGCCTGGGAACTCATTGTGGAAGATGAGGCGGAACTCTCCGGGCTGCCGGATTCCGTGAAGGAGGCCGCCCTCCTGGACGCCCTGGCCAACGGCCACGGCACGGAAGAAGATCCCCGCTGGCGCTTCACCCAGAAATTCACCTCCCTTCAGCCTGTCATGCAGTTTGCGGACTCGGACAGTCTGCGTCGCCGCATGTGGGAGGGCTCCTGTTCCATCGGAAAAGGGGGGGAATACGATAATGAAGCCCTCATCGCTGAAATCCTGGAACTGAGGGACAGGAAAGCCCATTTGCTGGGGTACGGCTGCTTTGCGGATTACGCCACCTCCCGCCGCATGGCCGGGAGCGGGGCCAACGCCCTGAAATTCATCAATGACCTGCATGACAAGGTAAAGCCCTCTTTCCTGAAGGACATGGAAGCCGTCCGCAGATACAAGGAGGAAAAAACCGGAAAATCCGTGGAAAAACTTTCCCCGTGGGAAACCGGCTACTGGTCTGAAAAACGCCGCCGCGAATTGTACGCTTTTGACGAGGAAGACCTGCGCCCGTATTACTCCGTGGAAAAAGTCATGGAAGGACTCTTTTCCATCTACTCCGGCCTGTACGGCATTACGGTGACGCCGCGCCCTACGGTGGCGTTCAAACCCGGTAAATCCGGGGAAGCGCCGGAAGGCGCGGTGGAGGTATGGCATCCGGACGTCCTGTTCTATGAATTGCATGATGCGGAAAGCGGGGAGCACCTGGGTTCCTTTTACGCGGACTGGCATCCGCGGGACTCCAAGCGCGCCGGGGCATGGATGAACTGCCTGAGCGTAGGGGAACCGCCGCATGGCGGCAAACCCCGCGCGCCCCATCTGGGTCTCATGGTCGGCAACATGACCAAGCCCGTGGGGGACAAGCCCGCGCTGCTGTCCCACCGGGAGGTGGAGACCATTTTCCATGAATTCGGCCATCTGCTGCACCAGCTCCTTTCCGACGTGGAAGTGAAGTCCCTGGCGGGAACCAACGTGGCCTGGGATTTTGTGGAACTGCCCTCCCAGATTAATGAAAACTGGTGTTGGGAGAGGGAATCCGTGGACCTCTTCGCCGCCCACTATGAAACGGGTGAAAAAATACCGGACGAACTGTTCTCCAAAATGCGCTCCGCCCGCAATTATATGAGCGGCACAGATTTCATGCGCCAGCTCTGCTTCGGCAAGCTGGATTTGGAGCTTCACGTCAACTGGCCGCAGTACAAGGGCGTTCCGCTGGAAGAAACGGATGAACGCATCCTGGCGGACTACCGGGTGCCGATGACGGACCGCGGCCCTTCCGTGGCGCGCCGCCTGACGCACATCTTCGCGGATCCCACGGGCTATGCCTCCGGCTACTACTCCTACAAATGGGCGGAGGTGCTGGAAGCGGACGCTTTCAGCCGCTTCCTGAAGGAAGGAGTGCTGAACCCGCAAACCGGGCGCGACTTCCGCCGCTGCATCCTCAGCAAGGGCAACAGCAAGCCCGCCGCGGAACTCTACCGCGACTTCATGGGCCGTGATCCGGACGCGGAAGCGCTGCTGGTCAAATCCGGCGTTCTTTAACCTCTTTACCCACATTATCTGAACAATCCTTATGTCTGAACAAAAAAGACTCTCTCTCGCCGGCGTCGGTTGCGGTTCCCGTACGCGCACTTACATGAAGCTGGCCATGGAACAAAAAGACCGCTACCGCATTGCCGCCGCGGCGGATCCCGTCAAACAGCGCACGGAAGCCGTCCGCGATTTTGCCCCGGAGGAGGAACGGGACTCCGTCCGCCTGTTCAAGGACGCCGCCTCCCTGCTGGCGGAGCCGCGCCTGGCGGACGTGGCTATCATCGGCACACAGGACGACTACCATTACGCTCCCTGCAGGAAGGCCATGGAGCTGGGCTATCATGTCCTGCTGGAAAAACCCATTGCCAAGACGCTGAAAGAAGCGCTGGAACTTAGGGATATGGCCCGTGCGCTGAAGCGCCGCGTGGCCGTGTGCCACGTGCTGCGCTACACCCAGTTTTACCGGACCCTGAAAAAAATCATCGACAGCGGGGAAATCGGGGACGTCATCACCTTCAACGCCAATGAAGGCGTGGGGGCGTGGCACTTCGCCCACTCCTTCGTGCGCGGACACTGGGGCAACAGCAAGACCTCCACTCCCATGATCGTAGCCAAATGCTGCCATGACATGGACATCCTTTACTGGCTCATGGGCCGGCGTAAGTGCCTCTCCGTCGCCAGCTTCGGAGAGCTTACCTTCTTTACGAAAAAGACGCTCTCATCCCCCCGGCCGGAACGCTGCACGGACTGGACCGCCCCGGTGGGGGAAGACCCCTGGGACGCCCGCAAATACGCTACGGACGACGAATGCAAACGCTGGCTGGGGATGGTGTATGACCGTGCGCAGGAAGCTACCGCGGAAGAAATCTGCGAATGGCTGAAAACTTCCCCGTGGGGCAGGGACTACCTCCAGTGCGACAACGACCAGCCGGACCACCAGGTTTCCATCATGCGTTTTGAGGGAGGCCTGACGGGCACGTTCACGATGACGGCTTTCGAACAGGGACGCCACATTGAAGTGTACGGCACCAAAGGCAAAATCCGCGCCGGGGCCTTCTACAAGGAAAACGGCCCTGGTGAAATCACCGTGACGCCCCACTTTGGCGGCAAAACCCGCGTGGTGGAGCTGGAGGAACTGGCCGGAGGATACCAGGGGCACGGCGGAGGCGACTGGGGATTGATTGAGGCTCTGTATGATGACATGCTGACGGTGCCCTCTCCGGAAGATATGACCACCTCCATTGAAGAATCCGCCCATTCCCATGTCATGGCCTTTGCCACGGAACACGCCCGGCTGACCGGTCAGGTAGTGGATGTGGCTGAGTTCGAGCGCAAGGTGGCGGACGGCAGTCTGGATTATTGATGCGTTTTTCCCGTGGTTGGGAACAAAAAGCGCAGACATTCCGAGTGTCTGCGCTTTTTATATATGGAATTCCATCCTTTTTTAAACGAATTTGGCATCCAGCGTCAACGTAAAATTATAAAATGGGAAAAGCGTAAACCTGTTACCGTATTTTTCCCTCCAGTACTGACCGGAGGACAAGACAAATTTTCCCTCTCCATTTTTTATGAACACGCAGGAAAGAAAACGATATCCCGCTTCATCCTCTTTTCGTGAAGATAGATTTTTCAAATTAATTATTAAGGCATTACATATATAGCTAATAGAAATCCCGATAATCGGAACATTTTTTGCTACAAAAATATCCTATCTCTTGCATTTGCGCTACGGATTCCAAATTCGGTATGACACATACCGTTATGAGAAAAACATTATCTCTCTTGGCGGTTTTGGCCTTGGCCTCCATGGCTAATGCTGCTTCATTTTCCGTTGACCTGTCTCCAACAGGGGCAGGAACCACGGGTGTTTCCTCTTCCGGGATTTCTCCTCAAGATGTCTTCGGTTACAATGTTCAGGAATGGCACGGAACTTGGGAAAACAGTTCCTTGAATGGTCAGGTGGGGTTTGAAGCAGGAACCCTCAAGCTGCAAATTGGAGCTGTGGCGTCCAATAATGCGGGGGGAAATTTTGCCGGGCTCAAATTTGAGATGCCGTCCGGGACGGATTCTGCAACTTTGTCTTTTGACATTTCCAAAAGCGCTTCTTGGGGAGGTTCTCTTGGGTCTTTTGAATGCAAATACATTTGCAATGTTTATGGTTTCTCGGATGATGGAACATCCTCAGTCATAGGGACATGGACGCTGGAAAACGCCAAGACGGCCCTGACGAGCAGCCCAACTTCCGTTTCCGTTGACCTGGATTTGAGCGGAGCGGGGAATTATTCATCTTATGGGTTGATATTCAATTCTATGGAGACTTCATCATTAGGGTCTGGTGCCGGTATGGCCGCTGACATTACCAATATCAGTCTTTCCGGGGAAGTTGTTCCGGAACCGGCTACGGCATCCCTTGGGCTCCTTGGTTTGGGAGCTCTTCTTCTGCGCCGCCGCAGGGATTGATGGAGGCGGACAAGTGATTTAGCCGGGCAGACTGTGTCAAAGCCGGTTTTGTGAAAGGAGGGGATGATTCATCCCCTCCTTTTTTATCCGCTTTCCACACGGTTTTTTGCTGGGTTGATGGACAGGATCGGATAAAATGGCGGACGGTATTTATGGTTAAGGCGTTTTTCAAGAGTGCAGCCTATTTGCTGACAGCGTTTTTTGCGGGAGGCGTCTGTGTTTTGCAGGCGGCGGAGACAGCCGGCTTCGGCGTGGACCTGGGCAATGGTTCCGGGACGGCACAGGAGGGCTGGACCAATGTAACCATGCCGGCAACAGCGTCGGGTGGCGCCAATGTATTTGTCGCCGTTCCGTTAATCAGAAATGGTGCGGCGTCTTCTTCATCGTCTGTGGCGGTGGGAGCCTTGTTCGGCAGGATGGTTTCCCTGACCGTCTCCGCCAAAAGCAGTTCTGGCGGTTCTTATACGCTGGCGGAACCCAACACCCGGTATACCTGGTATGAAGGAGGGAAACACCGGCACAACGGTACGAACGCTGACGCGCCGTCTGCTTTTGAATTTCCCAAAGGCTGCGAAGCTTTCAATACGAGCATGCGACTGAGCGCCAACGGAATGTCGGCCGCTTCCGCTACGGCAAGACTTTCCTTCTCCGGATTCCAGACGGGCAAGGAATATGCGGTATCTTTCTTCTGCGGACACAATGCGCCTGCTTATGAATCCATAACGCTGGTCAGCGGATCTCTGGTGAGCGTACGGGGGCTCCAAAGCTCCATGGGGAATCTTTCCGGGAACCGGTTTTCCGGTCTTTCCAATTCATCGGGACAGGACGCCTATCTGGCGGTGGAGTGGAAGGCCTGCGCGGATGAACAGGGCAGGCTGGTGTTTGACGTGACCAAGGAGGCGAACAGCAGCGCTTCCGGCCGCATGGAATTAAATGCCGTTACTGTCAGCACGGATGATTCCCCGGCTCCGGAAGTTCCGGAGCCCCGGCCTGTCAGCGTCTTCCACAACAAGGCGCTCATTTTTCTGCCTTCTTCTCTTGCTTTGCCTGTGCCATCCTCCACATGGACGGCTGAAAACCAGTTAACCTGCGAATTCTGGGTCAGGCCCAATGATGATGCCGTCACGGGAAAAATCATCTCTTTGGGGAATGCGTGTGTTTCCCTGGATCACGGTTTCCTGGCTCTGTCTGCTCCAGATGGGGATTCCGTCGCTTCCGTGAAAGCAGCCGGGGAGGAATTGGCTGCGGGAGCGTGGCACCATGTGGCCGTTTCCGTGGGAGTGGAGGATGTATGTCTGTATGTGGATGGTCGGTTGGCTGTTTCCTCGCCTCGGACGCCTTACTTGCAGGCCATGAAATCAGGCTGGAAGGGGATTGTGCTGGAAGCGGGGTTCAAGGGGGCTCTGGATGAACTGCGTTTCTGGAACACAGCCCTGGGCGGGGAGGAAGATGACTTCTTCATGAACGGCCCGTTGTCCCTGTCTCATCCCAGGTATGGGAATCTGGTGGGCTGCTGGCGTCTGGATGGGGATTTCCGTGATGCCAAGTGGACGGAATTCTCGGAAAAAACAGGCAGCGCCTTTGTGCGCCCTTACCAGGCGGTTGCCCCTGAAGGGGCTGAATTCTCCATCGTTACGGATAATGAAACGTTCCGCTACATGCTGGTGACGGCATATGTAAGAAATGTACATGTCATTTATGACTGGCCGTCGCGCGCGCACCTCATCAACAATTCCGATTTAATCTACATCAATTCCGTCACGCCGGCCGCGAATGGCTCTCTCAATTTTCAATATCCGGACAATGACGTGACGGAAAGCTCCGGTGTGGTTTTGCTGCCGTCTGACGGAGAATGTTCCAATGTCCTGGACTTCTCCGGACAGGGGGCTTATATGAACGTGGGCGGAGGTTTGCTGGGCGCCGGCAGCTCCGGAGCGTTCACCGTGGAAGTCCGCATGGCTTTGGACGGAGACGGTCAGGAGGCGGTGCTGTTTGAAAATGACAACGTTTCCATGAGGCTGGAATGGAAGGAAGGCCATTATCAGGCTCGTATTCAGACAGGGACGGATAAAGCCTGGGTGGCGGATCTGCCTCCTGTGGAGGCCGGCAGGTATTTCTGGCTGGCCTTCGTCAGAAATTCTTCCGCGGGGACGGCATCCTTTTATGTGAACGGGAATGCCGTGAGTACGGCCGCCGCGGATGCGGGGGAAATGGAAGGAACCGCCAATGCGGTCATAGGAAGGGATTTGGACGGCAGGATTGATGAAATGCGCGTGTGGCATGAGGCCCGTGCGGCGGCCCGGCTTGGTACGGCTGTGCAGCATAGCTGGGGAGACAGGCTACTGATGGGCCGCTGGGGGACAAGTGACCAGTTTGGTCATGATACAGCTTCCTGGGTGGAGCATGTGCGTATTCTCCGCAGGCTGACTAAAGGCGTTTCCGGCATGCGGATACGTCTGGGGATATCCGGCGGGAACTGGTCCGCCATGCTGTCTGACGCGAATGCCCGTGCGGCTTTTGCCGAAAATGTGGCGGAAGTTGTCCGCAAGCATCAACTGGACGGGCTGGACCTGGACTTTGAATGGATTGAGCAGAACAACACGGCCGCCTGGAGGAATTACGGAGAACTGGCAAAAGCCATCCGGACAGCCTCTCCGGACATGTTCTTTACCATTTCCCTGCATACTTACTATTATAAATTTCCTGTGGCCTATATGCAGTATGTGGATTACTTCACCTTCCAGAACTATGGCCCCCAAATTGACGTAAACGGGTACAACAGCATGGTTTCCGCATGCGGAGCGTACCGTTCATGGGGGTATTCGGACTCCAAGATCATGCTCAGCGCGCCGTTCCAGGGAACTCCGGGAGCGGGGCAGGGCGCCGATATTCGCGCTTACCGGGATATTGTTTCAACCTGCGCCGGTGTGAGGCAAGACTCTTCCCTGGACTCCGCCAGCTTCAATTACGGCGGAGGCAAAGTGAAGACGCTGCACTTCAACGGTGTGGATACGATCAGGAAAAAGGCCCGGTACATCAGTGAACAGCAAGTGGCCGGATTCATGTACTGGGATTTGGGAATGGATGTGGCGGATTCCTCCGGGAAGAACGACTACTTTGACGAATGTTGCCTGCTCCGGGCCGCCAACCGTTATGTTTCCTCCACCTCTTATCCTGATACGCCGAGCCCCTTTGCCCTTTCTTCTGCTGGGGAAACCATCCCTGCCGGGGGAGGCGCCGTGGCGGTGGAAGTGCAGTAGGAAGAGGAAACTCTGGGCTGGGTGGTTGCAGACTGTCCGGACTGGATTTCCGCCTCCGCTGTTTCGGGGATCGGCCGTACTACGGTCATGTTGACGGCAGCGGAAAACAAATCCGTAGCCGGACGGTCCGGAACGGTAATCTTCCGTTCTTCCGACAAACAGGAATGCTCTGTCACCATAACGCAGGATGGCGCCGAACTGACGGGATACGACAAGTGGGTGCAGGACTCCTTCCCGCCGGATGCTGCCGCGGATCGGACGGCTATGGATGCCGTTCCTGCCGGGGATGGCATCACCAACCTGATGAAATACGCCACAGGGCAGGATCCGCTGAAACCCTGCGGGAGCGTTACGAAAGTAACATTGGAAGAGGGAGAGGACGGATGCATGCATCTGGTGCTGCGCTGGCCTGTGAATCCGCAGGCGACGGACGTGAAGCATGAGGTGGAAGCCTCCACGGACCTGGCCGACTGGATTTCCCTGGGAGAAGTGGAAACCGCCGGAAAGACGGCCGCCGAATTTCGGGATGCGGAACCCGTATGGGAAAGCGGGATGGAACGCCGGTTTCTGCGGTTGAAAGTGACGCGGGAATAACTTCGGGTACGCCTTTTCTGAAAAACTTCCGTTCCTGCTTCCGTTTTTGGAGAGAGCCCTCCCGGCCCGGCGCGGCATGGCCCGGATGAAGGCGTTTCTCGTATCCGTGCCGCGACGGACGGCTATTTGTAAAGACGCGCGAATTTCAAAGGCATTTGCTTACCTTGAAACAGGAAGGGGCCGCTTAAAAAAATCGCGCCCGCTTTGCGCGCTTTTCTGCCGGCTGCAGGAAAATCTTCGGCCAAAGCTTTGTGCTCCACCGCCCTTCCGTGGTATTCCCGGAGCGGGAAAGGAGTCTATTTTTTCTTCATGTTGAGTTTTTCCCTCACCCGCTCCACATTGGCGAGGGCGTCTTCATTACCCAGCTCCGCCGCCCGTTCATACCACTTTCGGGCTTCAGACAAGTCCTTGGCTACGCCGGTTCCTCGTTCATACATGGACCCCAGGTTGTTCATGCACTTGGCGTCGTCCTGTTCCGCACCCTTGACGTAAAACTGATAGGCCAGGGCCATATCCTGCGGGGTGCCGAGACCTTCTTCATGCAAGTAGCCGAGCAGGAAATGCATGCCGGACACCGCATGCGTCTGGTTCTGTTCCAGGTCGGTCAGAATGTTCAGCGCCATTTTCGGATCCGGCTCCATATCCTCTCCCTTGATAAGCAGGCGAGCTTTCTCCACCAGAGCCTCCGGGTCTCTGGTTTCCGCGGCTTTCAGCACATAATCCTTGTGCAGCTCCCTGTTCGGCTGCACGCCGATGCCCAGTTCGTAATAGCGGGCCAGCCTCTTGAATCCGCGTACGTCCTCCTTTTTCACCAGGGCGGTGGCCGCCGTCATGGCAGAGGCTAGGAGCTGCTGCCGTTCCGCAGGCTCCTGAACATTCCCGGCCACGGTTTCATAATAGTTGGCCAGCTCGTCCAGAGCTGTCAGGCTGCCGAGTTCCACGGCCTGTTCCCAGAATTTCACGGCTTCTGGATTGATGGTTTTCGGGGCCGGAGCCTGGCGTTCCCTGCCGGACGGGGTCATCCAGGGAGGAACGGCTCCGGCATCCGCTTGAGTATCTTCCTCCTTACCTTTCTGTTCCGGCTTCCGGAGCCACGGCGGAGTGCTGGCGTCCCCGCCGTTCAGGGTCAGCTTGACCTGCTGGTAGGCGGAAGGGGAACCGTTGTCCAGGATCGCCGTCTCCCCCGTATTCTGGGGATAGGCTGCCTGGTTGGCCAGGAAAAGAAGGGAAGGAATATGTCCCCGTGCCGCCAAACCGTACATCATGGCGCTGTAAGGCTGTAGGTTTTCATTATTGGAACTCCACATGTCCGCCGCGTCCACATGGCCTTTCAAGGCTCCCCGGAACATCCAGGAATCCCCCTCGGCCATGCGTTTTTCCAGGCCGAATTCATAAATGAGGGCGCGGCCGAGCACGTACATGCCGCAGGGATCTCCCTGTCCGGCGGAAAGGCGGGCCCAGGCCAGGGCTTCCGGATAGCCGGATTCTTCGCTCCTGTAACTGAATAACATCAGGTATGCCAGGTCCGCCTGGCTGCGGGCGTCCCCCCCCTGAGCTTTTTTGCGGAGGGCGGCAGTCAGCTGTTCCCACTGTTCCGGCGTGGCGTATTCGGAAATTCCTTTCAGCGTGATAAAATCTCCTGCGGCGGCTTTTGCCAGGCAATCATTCAACAGCGTTCTGGCGGGTTCTGCGGACGGTTTGTCCATTAAGTCCGGGTTTTCCATCTGGGCCAGGCGCAGCCTGGCCAGGGGATGGCCTTCCTCCGCCGCCTGCCTGTACCATACGCACATATTTTCCCGCGCTTCGTGGGCCTTCCCTACGGAATCCTGTGTATTGGCCAGTTCCTCCTTCCACAGCTCGCCCAACTGTACGCTGGAATCTGCGTCTCCCAGCTGGGAGGCCAGCTCAAGCTCCTTATGCGTCTTGGCGTAGGGGGGAAGCTGGTGGAGTTTTTTTGGGGGAAAGGAAAGCGGTTCCTTCAGGTATGGCATGCCCCGTTCGTCATGAAGGGACAGCAGATCCAGGGCCGCTTTGCGCAGCTCCCGTTCCTGCGGGGGCCGCGCTTCGGAAATCAACTGGGCGTACCAGGCGAAGGCGTTATTGCTGCCCAGTTTCCTGGCCTGATCAAACAGAGGCTGGAGAGATGAGCTTTTCCCTCCACCCGTTTTTCCCTTCATGCCGGCGGAAAGGTCTGCCAGCAGGGTTTCAAGATCCCCTCTGGAGCGCAGTTCCGCCAAGAGCTTTCCGGCCTGTGCCGGGGTGGTCTCCTTCGTCATTTCCGCCAGAAGCCGCATGGCTCCCGCGTGCCCCTTTTCCGCAGCTAGGGAAAGGAATTGAATGGCCGTGTCCCTCCATTCCCTGCCGTCCTTACCGGTGCCGGAAGGGCCGCCGTCCAGGGCAAGGGCCAGTTCCCCTGTCCGCGCCAGAAGAACCGGTTTGGCGTTTTTTCGGTATTTCTTCAGGGGCTCGATAACTTTGGCTGGGTCTTCCTTCAGCCAGTCCACTTTGATGAAAGCGAGCTGGGCCAGCGAATCCTGATCGCCGGAAGCTGCCTTCTTTTCCAGGGGGGCCAGGTAGCGCCTCAACTCGGCTTCCGGAAGATCCGTGACGGTGTACAGGGCCGTGATGGCGTCCATGTCTCCCTTTTCCGCAAGCTTGCGGCAGCCAGCCAGCCATTCCGCGTGTTCCGGCTGCATGGGGTGCGCCTTGAAAATCCCGAAAATCCCGTAAGGATCCGTCATCATGAGCTTGGGAGCCGGATGGCCGGATGCCGTGGCCGCGTTACGGAAAAAATGCTGCATATGTTCCAGGCAGGCCAGCGGCAGGTCTCCCCGATTCAGGTAATAAAGACCCATCCAGTATTCCCCGGCCAGCATATTGGCCCGAAAGTCTCCTGCAGCGGCTTTGTCCAGCACTTCCCCGTACGTCCAGCCGCCGTCCATAGGCAGTTGGGAAAGGTCCCGGACCGGAACGTATTCCACCTGCCCAGGAGGATTTGCCGCTGTGGCGGATGGAATGTCCTGGCCATAAGCCGGACCGGAAAAAATAAAGGGAATAAGCAAAAGACGGGCTCGCATGGATCAACTCTTTTCTAGCAGGAAAAACCTCTGCCCTACAAGCGTTTTTCACGTGTCTGAATGTTTAATTATTGGTCATGTCACGTTCTTTTTTTAAGAAAATAAATGGAGTCGGACAGGGAGGTCCCGGAGATGTATGCGGAAGCCCGCAAGGCGGAGGAAATGGCTTTCCGGGAGACAGGATGAATGAAGTGGACAAAGGGATGAGGGATTCCAAGCCCGCCGTATTTCTTACTTCCGTCCGGTTCGGATTCTTTTGATGAATATCCCCGGAAAATGGCCTTTTATTAAATTTTCCTCAGTTGTTCCGGATGATCGCTCAACTGGGAACGCAGCCGGTTTCTGTCCAGCTTTCCCATAACTGTGAGAGGGATGGGCGTTTCCATGACGGCGCGGATGCGCTGGGGGCCTGGGGCCGCCGCATTCCATGCGCGGCAGGCCTGCTCCAGAAGGGCGTTGGAAGGACCGCAGGCAACCAGTTCCATTCCGGCGCGCGGATGTGGAACTGCCTCCACGACAGCCTCCGGAACGCTGCGGCGCAAAACGTCCTGGACGGCATCCGGATCCACCAGTTCCCCCAGAACTTTGACAAGTCTGTCCGCCCGGCGCAGAAAGGTCAGCAAACGCCCTTCCAGACGCACTAGGTCGCGGGTGCTCCACCACTCCTGCGGAGCGACTCTTTCCAGAAGGAATCCTCCATGCGTCTGCGTCAGCAGGCGGCCGGACAATTTGCCTTCCCCCTGGAAGCGCAGGAGGCCGCCTTTGTCCGTCTGAACTTCCCAATGGGGCAGAAGGGAAAGGCGGTCCGTATGAAAGGAATCTCCGGGAAAGGCTGTGGCTAATTGGGAGCCGGCTTCCGTCATGCCGTAGCTCTGCACTATGGGCCAGCCAAGGGTGCGTGCTTTCCGTCCCGTCTCCGCGTCCAGCGCGCCGCCGCCTACGATAATGCACCCGGCGGTGGAAGGCGCGCGGAGGCCGAGGCGGACCAGATCCACTACCTGCGTGGGGACCAGGGAGGACCATCTGGCACCTGAGCTTCTCATCAGGTCGGCATAGGCCTGCGGGCACCACTTACCGCGGAGCGTATGGACGGCGGTTCCGGCCAGGGCCGCGCGCAGATAAATCATGGCGCCCCCCACATGCCAGAGAGGAAGCGGGCAGCACCAGTCCCCGCTTTCCGCATGCAGATGTTCCAATGCCCCGCGCGCGCATATGTCCAGGGCGCGGCGGGTGAATAAAATGGCTTTGGGAGGCGAACCGGAAGAGCCAGAGGTAGCGAAAGCCGTGATTCCATCCATGCCCCGGCGGGAAAGAAAGGCGGCGGCCTCTTCCGCCCAGCCCCTCAAATGGGGCGGGGCCATCACGCAAGGGCCGTTGCCACGGTCCCAGGGCAGGGGTGTTCCGGCGGCGGGCATGGCGGCGGCAGTTTACCGGAGGACCTTTCTGCGCAGGGTGTGCCAGCGTTCCTCCATGCGGGGCCTCAAATGGTGTTCAATCCATGCATAAGCTGCTTCCAGGCCGCCCGCTTTGAACGTGCGGCCTATCTCCGCTTCTACGCCTGTGGCGTTGCCGGTGCGGCGCAGAAAATCATTGCTGGTGAATTCTACGAAAAGCTTGCCGTTGATCGCTCCTTCCTCCGCCAGAATCCATTCCCTGACGTACAACGCCAGAATGGCGTCCCCTACCCATGCCTCCGCGCGGAGGCGTTCTTCTGTAGCCTTGTCCATATGATGGTTCATGAAAATCTGGCAATGGCGGTTTTCCCTCCCAGAGGATCCCTGATGGGAGGCGGAGGCACGCCGGGGGCCCTGTCTCCGGAGGGGGAAGCCGGTTGGCGGTTTTCCCGCGGGAGCTCCGGCAGGTTGTCCGTGGGCGAGGCGGGAGTTCCCGGCAATGGCGGGTTCTCCTTGACGCCCTGTGGCGCGGGCGCGGCTCCCGGAACCAGGGGCACGTCCAGCACTCTGTCCTGGGCCGCACGGCGGTTGGCGGCGTCCCTGGCTTCCAGGGACTTGCGGAGTGCCGTTTCCGATTCCGAATTCCAGTATCCGGAATCCAGTTCTATATAAATATTGGAATAAGGCAGGGATGTCTTGGTTTTAATGACCAGCACGTTGAATTGTCTGGCCGCGTCTTCGATCAGGGAATTGATCGTGCGGCTCATCAGTTCAAAATGCTGGCGGCCAGGAAGCATTTTATTAATATTATTACGGTAACGCTTAATGCCGGGAGCATAGTCCTCCGTAACGCTGCGCAGCTCCGAGCTGATCATGATCCGAGGCACCACGTGGGCTTCTTCCTCCAGCATATTCAGCACATCCAGAAACACTTCATCCGATGTCTTGTCGGAAACCATGGTTCTGATGCCGGTTCCCGTGTAGGCGGGAAAGGAGGATTCCGCAATGACAATCCAGTTTCTGGCCCCCACGATGGCCAGGTTTTTATATAACTGATCCTTCCATTCCCGTTCTGCCGGGTTGGCGTCCTGGCAGCCGCTGAGCAGGCTGATGATGCATATGGACAGGATGAAGGGGAGTCGGGTCATGGGTGGGACCCCGCCTTGCGGGGCTGGAAAATGGGCTAGAATTTATGGGACCGGGGTTCGCGGCAGGCGCTGGGGCAGCGGCCTTGTTCCGTAGCGAACGGCGCACCCTGGGTGGGAGCCGCCTCCGTAAAGGCGACGCCCGGCAGTTCAGTAGGTACGCCTTGAACGGGGAAATCCTTTCGCAGGGGGAAGTAAGGATAGCCTTCCCACATCAGAATGCGGCGCAAATCAGGATGTCCTGAGAACCTGATGCCCATCAGGTCCCATGCTTCACGTTCATGCCAGTTGGCGGACTGGAAAATTTCCGTGACGCTGGGCACTTCTTCTCCGTCATCCACCTTTGTCTTGAGGCTCAGATTCGCTCCCGTTTCCGACTGTGTCAGCGTGTAGTTGACTTCAAAGCGGGGGCTTTCCCCCATATTGTCCACGGAAGAAAGGTTAACCAGCATATCAAACCCGGCGGAATCCCGCAGCCAGCGGACAACATCCGCCACAGCCTGGCGCGCGACGGTCAGCGTAATATCTCCGCGGAATTCGTAGCGGTCCGTGATGATGTCTTTCCCAAAGCGGTTTTGGGCGTTGTCTGCGGCGGTTTTAATCTGTGATTCTAGAGAAAGCATGGAGAAAAAATGGTAAAAGTGGAACGGAAAAAACGTTTGAAAAAAACTTATTCAAGGGGCATTTCCGTGTTGACCGGGACGGGAGCGTTGGCTTCGCGAGGCTCTTCCTTCTTGAAGAAAGTGCGTGCGGGCTGCTGGGTATCCATCTTCTTGCGCAGGGTGAGCAGGGCTTCCAGAATAGCCTCCGGACGGGGAGGGCAGCCGGAAATGTAAACATCCACGGGAAGAATCTTGTCCACGCCCTGGAGCACGGAATAGGAGCGGAACATGCCGCCGGAGGAAGCGCACGCGCCCATGGCGATGCACCACTTGGGTTCCGGCATCTGGTCCCAGATGCGGCGGACGGCCAGGGCCATTTTATAGGTGACGGTGCCGGCTACAATCATCACGTCCGCCTGGCGGGGGGAAAAACGCGTCACTTCCGAGCCGAAGCGGGAAAGGTCATACCGGGAACAGGCCACGGCCATGAACTCAATGGCGCAGCAGGAAAGCCCCATCGGCATGGGCCAGAGGGAATTTTTACGAATCCAGTTGATGGCGGCGTCCAGGGTGGTATAGACAAAATTGCCTTCCGCATTGGAGTCCAGTACTCCCGTTTCGTAAATATTCGGTTCGTTCGTGGTGACCATGATAACAGATGATTCTTGCTGAAGCCAGATTAGCGAGATGCCTTCAACTCTCAAGCCTTAATTTGGTTCAGCCATGATTTTCTGCGGCCTGTTCCGGCTCTGTTTTCCGGCATCCCGGGAGGGGGGATGAATAAACCCGCACAGGGTTTCCCCCGTGCGGGTTTTTTATCCAACTATATTACCTATGAAACTCAGAACTCCCCATAATGGGCGGCGGTCTCTCTACCTCCCGCCGTCCGGTTTGTTGCTGATGCAGGTTAGAGTCCCGAAAAGGAACATCCGTTCAAAAAGGAGAAAATTGTATGACAAAAAGTCGGAGATGTATTTGAAAATCATTGAAAATAAATATATTATATAACTATTTTCTTTCAAGGGTATGCGGGGCGGGAGCTTCATTTCTTTGTGGTGCCTGTGAGGAAAATGGCGGAGCGGAAGGGTCGGAGGGGCCGTTTACGTTTTTCCTGTTCCTGAAGGCGCGGATGGAGAGATGAGCGAGCAGCCAGAGGCCCAGAGTGATACAGGCTGCAAGAGCGGACATGCTTTCCGTAATATCCCATAAAAATAGAATGACCAGTTCTGCCGCCAGCAAAAAAATACCCATGAAACGCCAGTACAGTGATTCTCCCTTATGCTTGGCGCGAGGGGAGAAATCGGCAAGAAGGCAAGGGATATCCAGAAGAAGAACGAGAAAATCAAGCATGTTATTTGTTATGATAAACAGAGAAAACAAATAGATGGCTCTCCTTTGTTTATCCTATTTGTTCGGTGTCCGGCAGTCCAGGGGGGCCTATCAGCAAATAGCCGTGTACAGATAGCGTTCATGGCTGGCGACTGTGCCGTTAACCGTCACCTTCTTCATGAACCTTCGTCCCTGGTAATCGTAGCCGCATTCCACGACTGTCGCGCCGTCTCGGCTGGTGAAACTCGTCGCGCGGTTGGCCGCGTTGTACGCCACCGTCCAGATGCCCGTTGACGTCCTGATGAGGGTCTGGTTGCCCGAGGCGTCGTACGTCGGCACAAAGGGCGCTTCCCCGCTTTCTTCAATGCCGGTGTACTGGTTGGAGTCCGTTGGCCGCGTAGGCGAGTTCTTGGGCCGGTTCCTGCGCCGTCTTGCGGTTGCCGATGTTGTCGTAGCTGTAACCGTAGGAGGGACGGCAATTCTGGTCATCATAGCTTACGTTGCGGGGGGCCAGCATGATTTCTCGCGGAGAAGCAATTTCATCATATACAAATTCTTCTTGATGCAAATCAATCTGCGTTATTGTTTAATTTTTTTCGGAATTATGCAGAATAGTCTTGTCGCAAGATTCTCAGAATATTTTAAATATTGATATTTAGCAAATTGCTTCGATAAAAAATCGGAAAAATCAACGAAACAAGACTAAAGTAAATAATACCGATTATTTTTCAAAAGAAAGTGTTGGTAAAATAAGATTCAATAAATTCAGAGATTAGGTATTAGTATCATTTTCTCTTCTCTCAAAGAAACCTAATACAGATTTTATTACTAACACGGCAATTTTATAAATTTATTTTAATAAAATAGCTAAATAAAATTCTTGATTTTTTGTGTTTTTTGTAATTAAATTTCAAAATTTAAAGTGCCGGCCCATTTTATTAGTATATTCAGCTGTGGGTTTGTATATATGCTATAATCATTAAATTTTTCTAGAGCCAATGCAGCCGAATCAGCAACTAAAACAATATCTTTTTTATTCATATATTCATTCCAGGAAAAAATCATGATAGCCGGTAGATAATAATGTAATCCGGATATGGAAAGCCAGAAAGGAAATGTGTAATGATTTTGTAGATAATTCGATTCTATTAACGTCCATTCCTTAC